>Ga0129308_1000477_pt1 | contig 58509 bp, 58 predicted proteins | sample L827metagenome_FD_94440 | JGI IMG/M metagenome (GOLD analysis project Ga0129308, IMG submission 94440) | Ring-tailed lemur group fecal microbial communities from Wisconsin, USA - L827 metagenome | ecosystem: Host-associated > Mammals > Digestive system > Large intestine > Fecal | place: USA...
TGCTCATCTCGCCGCCAAGTGCCGCCGCTTCGCGGCGGTTGCGGCTCGAAACGCCCGCCTGCGGGCGGGTGTACCGACTGAGCTACTGAGTCAGATATTATATTATGAGAAAAACCTTGCCCGCGTTTCCGGCTTACGCCGGACAGTTGCTCATCTCGCCGCCAAGTGCCGCCACTTCGCGGCGGTTGCGGCTCGAAACGCCCGCCTGCGGGCGGGTGTACCGACTGAGCTACTGAGTCAGATATCTATTACGGAAAGCCGAAGGCGGCAGCCAAACCGCAATCCAGTAAAGCGATTGCGGTTTGGGGAGGCGGTGCGGCGGAAAGAGTGCGCTTTGGCCGCCAGGGCAAAGCAAACAGATACGCAGTCCGCACCGGCGAAGTGGCAGGGATGGCTGGACTCGAACCAGCGAGTGAGGGAGTCAAAGTCCCTTGCCTTACCACTTGGCTACACCCCTGTATCTGCGGCGACAAGAGGACAGGCAAGGGCCGGAGCCGAAGCTCCGGCCCTCCCGCCTATGAATGTGGGGTGGGTAAAGGGACTCGAACCCTCGACACCCGGAACCACAATCCGGTGCTCTAACCAACTGAGCTACACCCACCATATGTTGTGAAATGAAAGGAGCCGCGCATCATAAGATGGCACGCCTGAAGGGACTCGAACCCCTGACCCACTGCTTAGAAGGCAGTTGCTCTATCCACCTGAGCTACAGGCGCATTTGGAGCGGGTGATGGGAATCGAACCCACGCGACCAGCTTGGAAGGCTGGGATTCTACCATTGAACTACACCCGCATGGACGGCGCGTTCCTCTCACATCAGCCACAACAGAATAGCATACATTTACCTGTTTTGTCAATCCCTTTTTCTTGATTTCTGAATTTTTTCTTTTTCGCGATAGCGAGCTAAATTATCCCTTCGAAATACCGCCCGCTTTCCACCGGGAAAGCGGGCGGTTGCATTTCTTATCTTACCGCAGGGCCGCGTCACAGAATCCGCAGCAGTCCACCCCGCCGATCTTCTTCACCAGAGGGGGCAGATAGGGCTGGCTCTGGGTGATGCAGCGGGGGTTGGTGCAGACGGGCTTGGTGCCGCTCTCCACCGGAGGCACCGTATCCCACCGGGGCTGGAGGGCCAAATGCTCCAGCAGGGCCATCCGGGCGAACATGCCGTACCGGGCCTGCTGGAAATACGCCGCCCGGGGATCGTCGTCCACATCCACCGCGATCTCGTCCACACGGGGCAGGGGGTGCATCACCAGCATCTTCTCCTTGGCCCGGTCCAGCTTCCGCCGGGTCAGGATATAGATGCCCTTGTTCCGCTCGTACTCCAGGGGGTCCACGAATCGCTCCCGCTGGATGCGGGTCATATACAGCACGTCCAGCTGGGGAATGACCGCCTCCAGACCGGTGACCTCCGTAAAGCGCATGTTGTTTTCCTTCATGAAGGTGCGCATATACTCAGGCACCGCCAGTTCCCGTGGGGAGATGAGGAAAAACTTAATGTCCTTGAACTTCGCCATGGCCTTGATGAGAGAGTGGACGGTGCGGCCGTTTTTCAGGTCACCGCACAGGCCCAGAGACAGGCCGTCTACCCGGCCCAGCAGCTTGGTCATGGTGGTCAGGTCGGCCATGGTCTGGGTGGGGTGCATGTGGCCGCCGTCGCCGGCGTTGATGACAGGCACGTTGGAGTACAGGGAGGCCGCCTTGGCCGCTCCCTCCCAGGGGGTGCGCATGACGATGACGTCGGCATAGCCCGACACCATCTTGATGGTATCCTTTAGAGTCTCTCCCTTGGCCACTGAGGAGGAATTGGGATCGGCGAAGCCGAACACCGTTCCGCCCAGCCGCAGCATGGCGGTCTGGAAAGAGAAGTTGGTCCGGGTAGAGGGCTCATAAAACAAAGACGCGGCCACCTTGCCCCGGCACACGTCAATAAACTGTTCAGGGGCGTCTATGATCTGGCTGGCCCGGGCATAGAGGGCGTCCCACTCCTCCCGGGGCAGATCGCCAAAATCGATCAGGTGCCTCATTTCATCCCACTCCTCGTTGATTTTTTCTCCGAAATATCCTATCACAAACCGGCCTGTTCCGCAAGGTACGTCGGGAACTTTTCCATTTTTCCCCGAAACGCCCGGGTTTTCCTCTTTTGGATTGGCAAATTGGTTTCAATGGTTAAATTTTGGCCGCATGAAATCCCCTCATTTCCGCTACCCTAAGGTTGGAAATGGAGGGTCCGTTTTTGATCTGGTTTTGGAATTTTACGGTTTATAGCTTTTTGGGGTTTCTGCTGGAAATATCCTTCGCCCGGGCCACCGGAGGACGCCCCGACCGGAAGTGCCTGCTGGTGCTGCCCCTGTGTCCGGTGTACGGTCTGGGGGCCTGCGCCATTCTGCTGCTCTCCCCCCGCGCGGCAGCCCATCCCCTTGTTCTCTTTTTGTGGGGAGCTCTGGCCGCCACGGCGGCGGAATATCTGATGGCCCTCTTTTACGAGGAGGGGCTGGGGGTGTCCTTCTGGGATTACCGGGGCCTCCCCGGCAGCATAAAGGGGCGGGTGTGCCTGCCCTTTTCCCTGGCCTGGGGGCTGCTTACCCTGCCCCTGGTCTACTGGGTCCATCCCGTGCTCTCTCCCCTGCTCCGGGCCATCCCCGCCCCCGTCAGCTGGATGGCCCTGGCCACTGTGCTGGCAGACGGGCTGCTGTCCGTTTTCCTGTTAAAGCGCACCGGGGACCGGAACAGTTTAAAGTGGTACGCCCTCTGAGCAAAAAACAGCCAATCCTCCCTGTGATCGCTGCGGGATCATAGGGAGGATTTATTTGTATTTATTTGACGGGTCACAGAGGGAGGATGTGCGCGCTTTCGTTCTGAGCGGCTTTGACACGGCCCACGACCCGAACGTCACCGGGAGAAAATTTTTTCGGAGCACTCTCTTGACATTTTGTACTTATTGATATTTAATATTATTAAAGATCTTGTATCTGATAGGTGAATGATATGATGCGACGTAATACCATTCAGCGTTCCTTCGTTCTGGAGGCGGTCAACAAATTGCATTGCCACGCTACGGCAGACGAGATATATCACGAAATTGCCAAGGAGCATCCCACCATCAGCCGTGCAACCGTATACCGGAATCTGAATCTGTTATCAGAGATGGGCGAAATCCGCCGTCTTGAGATTCCGGGGAGCGCTGACCGTTTTGACCATATCAGCACGAATCATTGTCATGTAAAATGTGAAGTCTGCGGGCGGGTCTTTGATGTGGACATGGAGTTTGTCAGCGGCCTCGAAAGTGGGATCAGAGATGCCCATGGATTTGACTTTACCGGTTATGACATTATTTTTCACGGCGTCTGTCCGGAATGCAAAGAGAAAACGGGTTCCGGCACGGAATAGACCAACTTGGGAAAAGGCGCGGAAACGAGCGTTTTCATAAATCAAATTTAAGGAGGATCATCATGAGAAGCATCACCACGTTAGATTTGCAGTACGCACATCGTTTTTATGGTTTCAAGGGCGAGGCCCAGTATCTGCATGGGCACACAGGGGTTCTGACCATTGAAGTTGAGGATTCTGTGGAACCGGGCGTCAATATGGTCTTCCCCTGCAATGAGATTCAGAAAACCGCCTGGGAGGTTCTGAAGAATTTCGATCATGCGCTGATTCTGCGGGAAGATGATCCGCTGCTGCCTGCGATCCTGAAAGTCTACGAAGAACAGGGCATCAAGGATGGCGCCCCCACCAACAAGATGAAGGGTCCCGCATTCCAGACCGAACTCGCTACCGCTTATCCCGATTGCCGCCTGGTTGTCACGAAGGAAACCATGACTGTTGAGGGCATGATCAAGATCGTCTATGATCTGCTGAAGGACAAGCTGAATATCGCCAAGCTGACGTTTACCAGCGGCGTGAATGCCGCGTCCCAGGAATACAAGCCGGAAGGCTCCAGAGACCGCTGCCCCCTTTGCGGTATCGCTCTGAACGAAAACGGCGTATGCCCGAAGTGTGGGTACAAGAAGCCGTAAGTTCCATGTGTAAAAGCAGAACGCCCGAAGAATCCGCGGATTCTTCGGGCGTTCTGCCTGTATTCAACCGTCAGCTTGGTCAAAACATATGCCATACTGTCTTATCAGCGCCTCGCAAATACAAACAGTCGTTTTTATTTGCTGTATTACTCCTCGTAATCGTCGTACTCAGAGGCACAGGCCTTGCGCTGGAGCTTATCCTTGGCGCAATCACCCAGCTCGGTCAGCTTATCCCAGTATGCGATAATGGCGCAGACGGCGGCGGCGGCCCCCAGAGACAGAGCCACGATCTTCAGTACAAAACGAGCCACTTTCATATCCATGTTTCCTCCTTTGATGTGGGCTGTTGCCTTTAGTGTACATGAAAGGCGGAAAAATTACAATCACTTTTACAAATTTAATCCCGGAACCCTCAATTTTTCTCTGGACACAGGGCCGTGTACAGGCCTCCATTCTCCGGCTGAACGCCCCGCAGATCCATCAGCTGCTCCACCGTGACAAAGCAGTATCCCCGTTCCAGCAGCTCGTCCACGATGCGCAGGGCGGCGTCCACCGAGGTGTCATAGATGTCGTGCATGAGAATGATGTCCCCGTCTTTCACCTGTCTGGCCACACAGTCCACGATCCGGTCGGCATCCTGGTATTTCCAGTCCTCCGGGTCCACCGACCACAGGATCAGCGGCCCATCCGCCCACTGCTCCACCGACCGGTCCACAATACCGTAGGGAGGGCGGAGCCAGTAGTCCCCCTCCCCCAGAATGTCCGTCAGCAGCGCCCTGGTCTTGCTGACCTGGAGGTCGAAATCCGCCCGGGACAGTTCGGTCACCCGCACATGGTCATAGGTATGGATCCCGATCTGGTGTCCCGCCGCCGCCATCTCCCGGATCAGGTCCTCGCTGCCGGCGATCCGCTCTCCCACCAGGAAAAAGGTGGCCGGCACCTCCCGCAGAGCCAGCCCCTCCAGCAATCGGCCCGTGGTGGCGTTTCGCGGCCCGTCGTCAAAGGTGAGGGCCACCAGCGGCGCCTCTTCCGTATCCAGCTCCACCATGGCCCCGCCTCCGGCGGGGCGGACCTCCGCGCCTGTCCCCGGTCCGATTGCCAGCGCCAGACAGGCCGCCATCAGGCCAAGCCCCACGCCCCGTATTCCGTTTCCTTTCACAGCACCGCGCCCCTTTCCAACGCCATTCAGCATCAGTATGTGACGGGCACGCGGTTTTTTGTCTTGAAATTTCTGTTATTTTGACGGAATGGCGGCGTCACCGGATGCTACGTGTCGGCCAGCGTCATTTCCGCCAGAGCCCTATTCCGGTATACCAGGTCCTCCCGGGGAGAAAAGCCCATTTTCTCCCAAAACAAGTTTCCTTCCCGGTTCCGCTCAAAGGCCACCAGGGCCACCTTATGGATCCCGCAGGCCTCAAAGGCCTCCAGGGTTTTCTCAACCAGTTGCCGGCCGATCCCCTGTTTTCGGAAATCCGGATGGACCGCCGTGTGATAAAGATACCCCCTGCGTCCATCATTGCCCCCCAGGACCGCTCCCACCACGCGTCCATCGCCGGCCACCGCCACGAAGCAGGTACCCGGATTGCGGCGCAGGAACGTTTCGATTCCCTCCCGGGAGTCATCCAAATCGTTCAATCTCATTCCGGCGCAGGACGTCCACAACCCATAGACCGCGTCATAATCCTCGAAATTCATCTGTCTGATTTCCATTGGCTCCTCCTGTTTTCCCTGCGGCGCAGTTGATCGGATAAAAACAGCCGCCCGGCGGGGCGGCTGGACGCTGGATCACTGCTTGGGCACCGTTTTGGTGATGGTGGCCTTGGGGTCCTCGGTATCAAAGACGGTCTTGGCGGCGGCAGCCAGGCCGGCCAGGCCCTGGATCTCGCTGGGGACGATGATCTTGGTGGCCTTGCCGTTGGCCGCGGCGGTAAAGGCCTCCAGGGCCTTGATCTTGATGACGGCGTCCCCGGGGGCGGCCTCGTTGATGAGCTTGATGGCGTCGGCGGTGGCCTGCTGCACCTTCAGGATGGCCTGGGCCTCGGCCTCAGCCTCCAGGATCTTGGCCTGCTTGGCGCCCTCGGCCTGAAGGATGGCCGCCTGCTTGGCCGCGTCGGCCCGGAGGATGGCGGACTGTTTCTCGCCCTCGGCCACCAGGATCTGGGACTGCTTCTGGCCCTCGGCCTGGAGGATGGCCTCACGGCGCTCACGCTCGGCCCGCATCTGCTTCTCCATGGACTCCTGGATGTCCCGGGGCGGCATGATGTTTTTCAGTTCCACGCGGTTGACCTTGATGCCCCAGGGATCGGTGGCCTCGTCCAGGATGGAGCGCATTTGGGTGTTGATGTGGTCCCGGCTGGTGAGGGACTGGTCCAGCTCCAGATCGCCGATGATGTTGCGCAGGGTGGTGGCGGTCAGGTTCTCGATGGCGGACAAGGGGTTTTCCACGCCGTAGGTGTATAGCTTGGGGTCGGTGATCTGAAAATAGACCACAGTATCGATTTGCATGGTGACGTTGTCCTTGGTGATGACGGGCTGGGGGGCAAAGTCCACCACCTGCTCCTTCAGGGAGACATTTTTCGCCACCCGCTCAATGATGGGCAGCTTGAATTTCAGGCCCACGTCCCACACAGTGCGGAAGGCGCCCAGGCGCTCGATCACGAAAGCCCGGGACTGGGGCACGACCTTGACACAGGAGCCCAGCAGCAGGAGCAGGAACAGGATCCCCACGCCCACTACGACCCATTTTAAGATGATCTCCATTTTCCGTTCCTCCTTATTCTTGACTGCTCATTTTGTTTCCACGAAGACCTTCACGCCCTCGATCCGGAGCACTGTGACCTCCGTATCCTTGGGGATCACCACGTCCCGCTCGCTGCGGGCGGTCCAGATCTGGCCGGCGACCTTGACCTGCCCCGTACCGGACAGGTTGTCGATGGTCTGGGTGACCACGGCGGTCTTGCCGATGACCCGGTCCGCATTGGTGGCCACCCGGCCCGACCGCATCAGCTTGGCGGCCGCGGGACGCACCAGAGCCAGGGCCAGGGCAGACAGGGCCAGGAACACCACCACCTGGAGCCAGATGGACCCGCCCAGAACGGCCACCACCAGTCCTCCCAGGGCGCCCACCGCAAACCAGATAAAGGTTAGGCCCACCGTCAGCGCCTCTCCCACCACCAACACGATGGCCGTCAGCAGCCAAATGGTACTTGGAAGCATAGCGTCTCCTTTCCTCGCAGATCCTCCCGGATCTTTGAATTCTATTGTCTTTAGCATACCATAAGCCGCTGGAAAATGCTACAGGTTCCCCTCAGGATTCACACAAGTTTAATAATTCAACGCTCCGCCCTTTTTTATGCTCTCTGCCGGAGCTTTCCGGGCGGCGCCCGCTGTCCGCGCAGCTTTTGCTGGCCAGGATACAGGCCGCTGTGCAAAGTCGGATGCTTCCGCAATTTTCCGCTCTTGCTTTTTCCAAAAAACATGGTATTCTTTGTTGGGAAGGAGCGCTGATTCGATGGATCACGACAAATTGCTGAATCTGGGCGCCGAGTTGGGACGCCGGCTGATGACCAGCGGCGCGGAGATCTATCGGGTGGAGGAGTCGGTGGACCGCCTGCTCTCCGCCTACGGGGCAACGGCCCAGGTCTTCGCCATTCCCACCTGCCTCATCGTCAGCGTCAACACGCCGGAGGGACACCCCGTCACCCGGATGTGCCGCATCCCCGCCCACGGGACGGACATCGAACTGCTGGAGCGGTGCAACGCCCTGTGCCGGAGGCTGTGCCGGGAGCCCCTCCCCCTGGAGGAGGCCCAGGTCCTGGTGGAACGGCTGGAGCCGGAGTGCCGCCAATTCTCTCCCTGGGTGCTGCTGCTGGGCTATGCGGCGGCGGCCTCCTTCTTCTCCCTCTTTTTCGGCGGAAGCGCCCGCGACTGGCTGGCCGCCGCCCTGTGCGGCGCCGCGGTGGGGGCCTGCCTCCTGTTCGGACAGCCCTTCACCGGCTCCAACGTCTTTTTCCGTACGCTGATCTGCTCCGCTGTGGCCGCCGGGATGGCCCTGCTGCTGGTCCGTTCCGGTCTGGGGCAAAGCCAGGAGTGCATCACCATCGGTACCCTCATGGTACTGGTCCCCGGTATGGCCCTGACCAACGCCATGCGTGAGATCATGGCGGGAGACATCATCTCAGGCCTGACCCGGACCGCTGAGGTCCTGCTGGTGGCCACCGCCATCGCCCTGGGCACCGCCATTCCCCTGCTGTTCGGCGGCGCCCTCTCCGGCAGCACTATCGCCGCGCCTCAGTGCTTCACCGACTATTTGCTGCCCTGCCTGTGGGCCTTCTGCGCCTGCGTGGGCTTCGGCCTGGAATTCAACATCCAGGGCCGCGGCATCCTGATCTGCGGCTGCGGCGCCGCCCTGGGCTGGCTGGTCTATCTGCTGTCCACCCATTTTCTGGCGGGTGACATCCCCGCCGCCTTCCTGGCTGCCGCCTCCATCGGCCTCTACTCCGAGGTCATGGCCCGGGTCCGCCGCTGTCCCGTCACCGGGTATCTCCAGGTGGCCCTGCTGCCTCTGGTCCCCGGGGCCGGCATCTATCACGCCATGCAATATTGCGTGTCCGGCGACACCCAATTATTCCTGTCCACCCTGCTTCATACCCTGGGCTTTGCAGCCGCCCTGTCTGTGGGGGCTATGCTCATCACCTCCCTGCTCCGTGCCCTGCTGCCCCGGTTCCATCTGGGCGTCCACTGACTCCCTTTCGATTTTGGAGGTTCTCGTTCATGCTTTATCCCATTCATGGCCGCCGGACCGCGGCCATTCTTCTCTCCGTCGCCCTCTTCCTGCCTCTGACCGCCTGTTCCGGAAACAGCGCTCCGGACCAAACAGCCGCTTCCTCCGGTCCGGCCGCCAGTGCGTCCACCTCCTCCGCCGTTTCTTCCCAGACGGAGTCCCCGTCCCCTGTCCAGGAGCCGGACCAGAGCGCTGCCGGCGGCAGCGCCTCCCCCTCCGAAGTACCCGCTCCCGACCTGCCCGCCTACGATTTCTCCCAGCCCGCCCCGGAGCGGGAGCCGGTGGACAACAGCTACTTTGAAGACGCCGCTTTTATTGGGGACTCCCGCACCGACGGCTTTCTGATCTACAGCGGCATCGGCTGCGGAAAGAACCTGACCTCCAACGGCCTGTCCATCTTCAAGCTGGCCGAAAAGAAAGCCCTGACCATCAACGGGACCCAGTATACCCTGCTGGAGGCCCTGGCCCTGGAACAGTACGGGAAGGTCTACCTGTCCCTGGGGGTCAACGAGCTGGGCTACTACGACGACGAGGGCTTCTACCGCAGCTACTGCGAGGCCATCGACGCCATCCGGGAGATCCAGCCCAACGCCGTTATTTACATCCAGGGGCTTATCCCCGTCAACGAAACGGTGATCGCCCAGACCGGCGGCCGGACCTATCTGACCAATGACCATCTCCGGGTATACAACGACCTGATGCGCCAGGCCGCCCAGGAGAAGCAGGTGGTCTTCCTGGACCTGTATTCAGAATTTGTCAATGAGGACGGTGAGCTGCCCGCCGAAGCCAGCAAGGACGGCGTCCACCTGCGCAGCGACTGGTGCAAGCAATGGCTGGCCTACTTACAGACCCACACTGTGGACTATGACGCCCTGTATCCCGGCGGCGCCCCCGCCCCCCAGGCGCCTGCCGACGAAATCACTGAAAATGGAAGTGCATCATCATGAAGAAAAAAGTAGCTGCCGCCCTGCTGGCGCTGGCCTGTCTGGTCTCTCTGGCCGCCTGCGGGAAAGAGGAGAGTCCTGCCGCCTGGACCACCGCTGACGTCCAGTCTATTCTGGACAGCGGAGCCTTCTCCGAGGAACTGGAGGAGCTGGACTGCGACACGGCCTGGATGCTGTACCGCCTGGGAGACGCGGGGCTGGACCGGACACAGCTGACGGACGGCGCGGTCCGCCGCTCCGCCGGAGCCACCTGTGAGGAGCTGGCGGTGCTGGTCTTTGACAGCGAAGGGGCCGCGGAGACCGCAAAAAAGGCCCTGGAAGACTACATCCAGTCCCAGCTCGACTCTAACCGTGATTACCGCCCGGGAGAGGTCCCCAAGCTGGAGGGCAAATGGCTGGACCAGCGGGGAAACACCTTGCTCCTGGTGGTGGCCGACGACCTGAGCGCCGCTCAAACCGCGGTGGACGGCAGCAAGTAAAGAATGGAAGAAGCGCCGGAGCAAACGCTCCGGCGCTGTCTTTTGTTCCTGAATGGCTTCCTCCCCTTTCCAGGATTTACAGCTTGCGCCAGAGCGGGAGGAAAGGTTACAATTTGGTTACAAAACCAAGGAGGAACCTGCCATGAACCGACGATGGAAAGGGGCGGCCGCCGCCCTGCTCACTACCCTGACCCTGACCATGCCCGCTCTGGGAGCGGAGGTGGCGGTAAACGGGAACACGCTCCCCAGCCAGCAGGCCTGGGTGGAGGAGGGCACCAGCTATATCACCCTCCGGACCTTCGCCGCCTGCACCCCCTATGAGCTGTCCTGGGACGGCCGGCAGGCCCGGCTGACCGGAGAGGGCCTGGACCTCTCAGCCCGGCCGGGTGAGCTGTACATCACAGTCAACGGCCGCGCCCTCTATGTGGAGGGCGGCGTCCGGACGGTGGAAGGGAAGACGGTCCTCCCCCTCCGGACCCTCGCCCGTGCCACCGGGGGTCAATTGAGCTGGGACGGCACGTCGGCCACCGCCCTGCTGGCCACAGAAGGCGCCGCGCCCGCCTCCGCCTCTTACCATGAGGAGGACCTGTACTGGCTGTCCCGGGTGATCTCAGCGGAGAGCCGGGGAGAGTCCCTGCTGGGCCAGATCGCCGTGGGCAACGTGGTGCTCAACCGGGTAAGCAGCAAGGAGTTCCCCAACACCATCAAGGCCGTGGTCTTTGACACCAAAAACGGCGTGCAGTTTGAGCCCACCTCCAACGGCACCATCTACGATACGCCCACAGAGTCCGCGGTGCTGGCCGCCAAACTGTGTCTGGAGGGCGCGGAGGTGGTGGGGGACTGCCTGTACTTCTACGCTCCCGCCCTGTCCGCCGGCCGGTGGATCGTCAACAACCGTACTTATTACACCACCATCGGCTGCCACAAATTTTACCGCTGAATCTTCCGCCGCAACAATGAGGGGCCGCCCCACAGGGCGGCCCCTTTGTACAAACCTCTTGGCCGAAAAACCGGGCGTTTCCGGCGGCGTCACAGCTCCATAGGCGGATAAAACTCCACCGACTCCACCCGCTCCAGGCCCACCTGCCGGGCCCGGAGGGCATATTCCTCCACGCTGCCGGTGGTGTGGATCTTCAGGTTCCCCCCGCCGCCTTCCCGCTTCAGCCCCCGCTTCTCCAGATCCCGCGCCAGAGCGCGGGCCATCTCCTCCGCCGGATCGATGAGGGGCAGGCCGGGGTACAGCTTTCGGATGCTGTCTTCCACCAGGGGATAGTGAGTACAGCCCAGGACGCAGCACTGGATCCGGTCCTCCAGCACCATGTGGTCCAGTTCCTGGCGCAGGTTGTCCTCCACCTCGGCCATGCCGCCGGGATTTCCCAGGTTATGCTCGACCAGACGGGCCAGGTCAGGGCAGCCGCAGCTCAGGACCACCATTTTTTTGGGGCTCTGGGCCAGGATGCGCCGTGGATAGCACCGGGCGTTGTGGGTGAACACGGTGGAAATGACTCCCACCTTCTCCACATCCAGTCTGGCCACCGCGTCCGCCCCGGCCTGGACCGCGTTGAAGGTGGGGCAGGATACTGCGTCCTGACAGCGGTCAATGACACAGGAGATGGTGTTGCAGGCCACCAGGAGGGCCTTGACCCCCCGGGACTCCATAAACTCAAACATATACCGGGCCATGGCGATGATGGTCCCCTCCGCGTGGTTGCCGTAGGGGATATGGGCCCCGTCTCCGAAGTAGAGCAGATCCTCCCCGGGGAGCAGCTTTTGGACCTGGCGGGCCACGCTGAATCCGCCGATCCCGGAGTCCAGCACTCCGATCGGGCTGTTTTGGTCAAACACAGGCGTCACATTCCTTTTGCCGGCGGTAAAACCGCTTGCGGGCATCCTGTCCCGGCAGATCCCCGCGGACAGGCGCCACGATCTTTTAACTGTTTGACTATACCACAGACTGCCCCTCAGGTAAAGACGAAATTGGCGGGGAGGCTGCTCGGCGCAGCCTCCCCGCCAATTCCATATCAACTCACCCGGACCAGCCCGCCGGTCACCAGATCCAACTGGTAGAAGCCGGTATCCGTGCCGATCCGCCAGACCGGCGTCAGCGTCATGGGGCCGGACAGGGAGGTCCCGGCGGCATACCCCTGGGTAATGCTGTCCACCCGGCTGCACACATCGCCCAGGCTGTTCAGCCCGTTGAGGAACTCCACCAGGGCGGTGGCCACAGTGACAGTGGTCCGGCTCTGGTCCTGGACAGGCGTGCCCACCAGCCGCCGTCCGGAGACCATCCCAGTCACGCAGCTGCCGTCCGTCTCCAGGGTCACCTGCTGGGTAAAAACAGGCTGCCCCTCCCAAAACTGGCAGAAAACCAGCTGTTCGCCCCACGCATCTGTTTCCGCTTCCAAAAGTTCTCCTTCAAAGTCCAGCTTGGACAAAAGCGCCTGACAGGCCTGCTCCCACTGGTCCCCCAGCGGGAACATGCCCCGGGAAAACTGGGCTGAGAACGAGCCGTCGCTGTGGAACTGGATGGAGCCCAGCTCATTGAAATACCGGTAGACGCCGGCTCCCCGGTCCTGGACCGTGACGCCTTCCCCCAGCAGCTGGACGGCCAGCACGCTCTCCCGCTCCAGGTCCCGCTCCACAGTCTTGGGCTCCAGCGTCATTTTTTCAGGCACCTGCTCCTCCCGCACCTGGATGCCCTTATTCCCCAGGAACTGAATGGTCTCCAGCCTGGCCCGGCTCTGTTGGGCACGGTCCTGCCCCTCCATCCGGACCACAAAAACCAGCAGGAACGCATTGGTCAGGGCCAGGATCAGCAGGACGATGTTTTTCAGCTTTGGCGTCTCCATCTCCTCACCCCACCTCCGACGTACCGGCGGCAGCCCATGCGGCCGTCACAGTGTCGCTTCCGGTGTCCCGGTAGACCAGAAGAAGTTCCTCGCCCTCCAGGTCCATGGCCTCCAGCGCGGCGGCGGCCTGCCGGACGGGAAGAACCACGGACCGCTCACCGCTGTCCGTGTAGCTGCGGAAACAGAGCTCAAACTGGTCGATCCGTCCGTTTTTCACCAGGAACCAGGCGGCGCAGCCGCTCTCCAGCTGTACCACCGATCCATTCAGGCTATAACCGAAACAGACCTCCAGTCCCTCCCCGGTCTCCTGGGCGGAGATCAGGTAGAGTCTGGCCTGGCCGCTCCGGGTCCCCAGCGTGACGGCAGCCAACTGCCGGCAGGCCTCCACCGACTCCGCAAGGGTTGGGCTCTCCCCCCGGGCCGGGATCTGAAAACGGTCGCTGTTCTCTCCGGCCCGGTATCTGGCGATCCCCCGTTCAGACAGGCGGATGTCGTCGTTATCACAGCGGGCCACCTGCTCGTCGCCGGACGTGTAAAAACTGCTCACATCCAGCGCAAAGCCCAGGTCGCCCATCACGCTCTCCAGTGATGTTCGGCCACCGGATACGGGATTGCCCGCCCCATAGATCAGCGGATTTCTGGGCTCCGGGGACACCAGGGTGTCCGGGTCCAGGCAGCGGTAGGTCTCCGACTCAAAGGCGTACGCCGCTCCGTTGTCTCCCACAGCAGCCAGAGCCTCCACCAAGTGGCTCTCGCTGGCCACTTCGGACCGGCAGCGGTAGTAGAGCCCGTCCTCCTCATCCCGGTAGTAGAGGGTCACTTCCCCCTGCCACACCGTCAATGTGATCCGGCGCACCACAGCCTCCATCCGGCTATCTTCTCCAGACAGCCAATTCATCAGCACCGGCATGGGCAGTTTTCCCTGGAAATCGAAGGATACCCCGGGTGCGGTCAGTTGGGCCTGCTCCCATTGCGCCCGGGTGACCCGCTCCGGCTCCCCGGCGCTGGACAGGGCCTCCACCAGCAGGCCGGCCACCTGCTGGAACAAAGCGTCGGCGGCCTCCGCGTCATATTGGACCCCGTACCGGATGTTGCCGGCGCTCCCCGCCAGATTGGCGGTCATCCGCAGGGGCCGCGCCGCGTCGGCCCGGGCGCCGCTCTCCTCCTGCACCAGTCCCACAGGATGGTCCTGGTTCCCGTGGACATGGAACAGCTGGCTCCGGGCCAACAGCCACAGTGCGGAACACAGCAGCAAAACGATGAGCACATCCTTGCCCAGCTCCACCGCCCGGGTCCTTCTCCCCCGCTTATCCATGGCCGGGTCCTCCGATTTTCAGTTCCAGGCGGACAGCAAGACCGGGTCCTTCCTTATCCTGGAGGGTCAGCAGGCCCTGGTGCCGGTCCACGATCTCCTTGGCGATGGAAAGGCCCAGGCCGGTGCCGCCGGACTGGCGGGAACGGGCCTTGTCCACCCGGTAGAACCGCTCAAAGATGCGGGGCCGGTCCTCCTCCGGGATCCCGATGCCGTCATCATCCACCACCATCCAGACCCGGTCCTCCCGGCGGCCCGCCCGGATGGCGATATGGCCCCCGTCGGGCGTATATTTGATCGAATTGGACACAACGTTCATCATGACCTGAACCACCCGCTCCCGGTCGGCCACGATTTCGGGCAGCCCATCCTCCATCTCCAGGGTCAGGGTGTGGCCGTGGCGCTGGGCCTCCATATACACCGCGTTATACAGGTCCTGGACCACAGCGGAGAAGGAAAACCGGGTCAGCTTCAGGTCATCCCGCCCGGAATCGAACCGGGACAGGGTCAGCAGGTCCTGGACGATATGGGTCATCCGGTCGCTCTCGTTGAGAATGACCCCCAGGAACTTCTTTTCCATGGCCGGGGGAATGTCCCCGGCGTTTTCATTCAGGGTCTCGGCATAGGAGCGGATATTGGTCAGAGGGGTGCGCAGCTCATGGGAGACATTGGCCACAAACTCCCGCTGCATCTCCTGATTTTTCCGCTGCTCCGTGATGTCGTGGATGAGCACCAGGGCGCCGCCCCCCTCCCGGCCCCGGTCAAAGGGAGCCATCAGCAGCTGGAGGAAGTTGTCCCGCACCCGGCGCTCCCCCTCCAGATGGTCTGGGGCGTCCAGCACCTGGTCCAGAGGCGCCACGTCGCCGAAGAGCCCCTCGTAGGTGGTATCCCCTCCGATGGGCTGGTGGAGCATCTGGGCGGCAGCGGGATTGGAGTGGATCACCTGTCCCTTGCGGGAGAAGGCCACCACGCCGTCAGTCATATGGAGAAACAGGGTGTCCAGTTTATTGCGCTCGTTCTCCACCTGGCGCAGGGTATCCTGGAGCTGCCCCGCCATGTCGTTGAACGTGTCGGTGAGCACGCCGATCTCATCCCGGGAGGCCACCTCGATTTTATGGGAAAAATCCCCCTTGGCCACCCGCATGGCCCCCTCGGTCAGCCGCTGGATGGGGGTGACCATGGTCTTGGACAGCAGGAAGGACAGCAGGATGGAGATGATCAGGCCAAAGGCCAGCGCCTCGATGATCAGCAGAAACATCTGGTTGGTGAGGCTGTTGGCCGTGGTCTTGTTATCCAGAATGTAGATAATATAGGAGTCGCCTCCCCGCTGGACCGGGATGGCCACGTCCATATAGTCCACCGCCAGGTTACTCTCGTCCCCCACCTCTCCGGTGCTCAGGGCGTGGCTCAGGTTGGGGGTGTACACCAGGTTCTCCTGCTCCCCGTCGGGCCGGACCAGACACACTCCGTTGCTGTCCAGGATATACAGCTTGCGGTTGCGGCCGTCCACGCCCAGCTCACCGGCATAGGCCTGGAGGACGTCGGCCATCATCTCCGCTCCGCTCTCCTCCTCTTCCTCTCCCTCCGTGGTCAGGTCGTGGAGCAGGCTCCGGTCCTGGAACACTTCGGACACCTGGGTGTAGAAATCCTCCAGATAAAAGGCAGTCACGGAGTTGACCAGGAAGGCCCCCACCACCGTCATCAGAGACAGGATCAGCAGGACCATGATCATGACCAGCTTCATATGTACGCTTCGCACAGACTCACCACCTGTTCAGAGTTGAGGAATCGGGAGGGGAACCGGAACCGGGTCAGGAACGACGGCAGACCCTGACCGGCTGCTTCTTTTCGTCATGCGTAATGGCCCACAAGCGGCCGTCACGTTCCCGATGCCGGCCCGCCGCTGCTTTGGCGGCAGAGGATCTTGCTCCGCTGAATGATCGCCCAACGCTATCCGCCGAATAAGTACCCCATACCACGCTTGGTGACGATAAACTTGGGGGAGGCAGGGTCGTCCTCGATTTTCTCCCGTAGCCGCCGGACAGCCACGTCCACTGCCCGGACGTCTCCCACATAGCCCTCATAATTCCAAACGTGCTCCATCAGCGCCTCCCGGGAGAACACCTTCCCCGGCTGGGAGGCCAGGAAACAGATCAGGTCATACTCCCGCTGGGTCAGGTCCAGGGGACGGCTGTCCTTGAAAATGGTGGCCTTTTCCCGGTCGATGGTCACCCGGCCCAGCCGGACCAGGTCGCCCTTGGGTTCCTCCGCGGGCGGGACTGCCGGTACCATGGACACCCGGCGGATATTGGCCTTCACCCGGGCCAGCAATTCCCGCATGGAAAAGGGCTTGGTGATGTAATCGTCGGCGCCCAGCTCCAGGCCCAGCACCTTGTCCGTCTCCTCCTCCCGGGCTGTCAGCATGATGATGGGGATGGAGGACCCGGCCTCCCGGACCTTCCGGCACACTTCAAAGCCGTCCATTCCCGGCAGCATCAGGTCCAGCAGGATCAGATCCGGGTTGTTTTCCAGGGCCAGCTGCAGCCCGGTGGGGCCGTCATAGGCCTCCAGGGTGTCATAGCCCTCCCGGCTCAGGTTAAAGGACAGGATGTCCACAATATTCTGCTCGTCTTCCACGATCAGGATGGTCTTTCCCATGCGACCGCCTCCTTCTCTGTCTTGTTTTCACGTTACAGCCCCAGCAGCGTCTTTACCTTCAGGGTGGTGGCTACCGTCTTGGCGTCGGTGATGGTGCCGTCCATCACCTGCTTCACCAGCTCGTCAAAGGGCATGGTGACCACGTCCAGAAACTCGTCCTCGTCGGGGTGCTGGGCGGACCGGGTCAGGCCCTTGGCCAGATACATGTGCAGCGCCTCGTCACAGAAGCCGGGGGAAGCCAGAATATAGCCCAGATAGGTCCAGTCGGAGGCCTCCAGGCCCGTCTCCTCGCTCAGCTCCCGCTGTGCCCCCAGCAGGCGGTCCTCATCCGCTCCGTGGTCCAGCTTGCCCGCGGGCAGCTCCAGCAGCAGCCGCTGGATGGGATAGCGGAACTGCCGCACCAAAGTCACGTTATTGTTCTCATCCAAAGCCAGTACCGCCACCCCGCCGGGATGGTACACCACTTCCCGGGCCGCCAGGCTGCCGTTGGGCAGCTCCGCCTGGTCCAGGGTCACCCGGACGATCTTGCCTTCAAAAATGGTCTTGCTCTCCACCATGCGTTCCGTCAGATCCACTTGGCTCACTCCTTATTCCCGCGTATGTTCCGTGCGCGCATCCGCTGCGTTTGATGCAGCAGATATGATAGTAAAGTATATCACAAGGCGCCCATCCGGTAAAGCGGCAAGGTTCTCTCCGTAAAAATTTCCTTTTTTGCTGTACGAACCGGGGGAAAAAGAGTATAATGTGTATCCAGAATGATCGATCCAAGGGAGTGTGACCAATATGATCCGAACCGCCCAGCCCTCCGACTGTCAGGACATCATGGACATTTACGCCAGCGCCCGCCGTTTTATGCGGGAAGCCGGCAACCCCACTCAGTGGGGAAACAGTTTTCCCCCGGAGGAACTGGTCCGCGAGGACATCCGTCTGGGCCGGAGCTACGTCTGCGAGACAGAGGGGCGGGTCCAGGGCGTCTTCGCCATGATCCCCGGGGAGGACCCCACCTACCGCTTCATTCTGGGGTCCTGGCTCAACGACAAGCCCTACTGCGCCGTTCACCGGGTGGCCAGCCGGGGCGAGGGGAAGGGGATCGCCTCCCAGGTGCTGGCCTGGGCCATGGAACAGTGCGGCAACATCCGGATCGATACCCACGACGACAACCTGCCCATGCAGCGTGTGCTGGAGAAAAACGGGTTTACCAAATGCGGCCGCATCTGGATCGAGGACGGCACTCCCCGGATCGCCTACCAGAAGACCGCGGAGAGGTGAGGAGGGCCTATGTCACTGAAAGAGACTCTTGGTCTCCGGTCCCACCGGGAGGACCCCAAAATGTTCTGGTTTGAGATGACCCTGCTGCTCCTGCTTCTGGGGGTTGCGGCGGCCCTGCTGTCCCTGTTCCATCTCCAGGGGACCGCCGGAATGGCGGTCCGGGTGGTCCGGGGCACCGCCCTCAGCGGCGCTTTCGTCTGCGCGCTGCTCACCGAGGCAGTGGGCCACCGGAAAAAGGACGCCGTCTCTATCCGCCAGATCCAGATGGAAAACCTGCTGCTGCTCCTTTCCATGGTGCTGGCGCTGCTTCAGGAGCTGCTGCTCCTGTTCCCCGGCGCCCGGTACACCGGACCCATGGCAGCCATGGGGGCCGCCCTCTACTTCATGGCCCGCACCGCTATGCCCCGGTCCGAGGCCAAGGAGCGGTTCACCTCCCGGGAGATCCTGCTGATCATGGGCTGCGGACTGCTGGCCTTCGGTCTGCTGGTCCCCTTCCTGGACATGGCCATGGAGATCGTCTCCGCCCTGTGACCGTTGTTTCAGTACATATTGTACTTTTTAGAATTTATATTACAAGGAGTTGACCCTTTATGGACCATATGGAAAAAAAGATCCTGTCTATCATCGACGCCCACGCGGACGAGCTTCAGGCTCTGGCAGATGACATTTTCCACCACGCGGAGCAGGGATACCACGAGTACCGCACCGCCCAGCTGGTGGCCGACTACCTGAAAAAGCTGGGGCTGGAAACCCGGGAGGGTCTGGCCATCACCGGCGTGAAGGCGGCCATCGGCAAAGGAACCGGTCCCAACGTGGCGCTCATCGGCGAGCTGGACGCCGTCTCCTGTCCCACCCACCCCGACGCCAGTGACAAGGGCTACGCCCACGCCTGCGGCCACTACGCCCAGATCACCTGCATGCTGGGCGCGGCGCTGGCCCTCAGCGACCCGGAGGTGGCCGCCAGCCTGGACGGCACCGCCACCATCTTTGCCGTCCCCGCCGAGGAGTTCCAGGACGCCTCGGTCCGGGAGGAGGTCCGCCGCACCCACGACGTCCACTGCGCCGGCGGCAAGTGTGAGCTCCTTCGCCGGGGGGAATTTGACGACGTGGATCTGGCCGTCACCACCCACTCCCTCATGGTGGGCCGGGATGACGGCATCGACCTGATGCTGGGCAACAGCGCCTGCACCGGTTTCATCGGCAAGACCGTCTATATGCACGGCCGGGCCGCCCACGCCGCCGCCGCCCCCCATATGGGGGCCAACGCTCTCAACGCCGCCTGCCTGGGTATGTCCGCCCTGGGCATGGTCAGGGAGACCTTTGAGGAGAAGGACTGCGTCCGGGTCCACCCCTACATCCGCAAGGGCGGCGAGGCCATCAACGTGGTGCCCAGCGAGGTCATTGTGGACATGATGGTCCGGGCCAACACCCAGGGGGCCATCGAGAAGGTCAGCGCCAAGGTAGACAACTGCTTCAAGGGCGCCGCTATGGCCATCGGCTGCCAGGCGGAGATCGTGGACTGCCAGGGCTATATGCCCTGCCCGGAGCGGCTGCCCGAGGATATCCTGTGGGACACCGCCAAGCTGCTGGGCGATCAGGTGAAGGTGGCCTCCATCCCCGCCGGACGGTGCAACACCGCCAGCACCGACGTGGGCGACCTGTTCGCTGTCATGCCCGTGCTGAACTTCACCTTCGGCGGCTCCACCGGCGACCTCCACTCCAAGGACTACAAGGTGTCCGACCCCAACGCCGCCCACATCCTCCCCGCCAAGATGATGGCCCTGCTGGCCTACCGCCTGCTGAAAAACGGCGCCGCCGAGGCCCGGAAGATCGTGGACGGCTACCAGGCCCCCTACACCATGGAGCAGTACAAGGATTACGTGAAGAAAATGAGCGACTGAATTTCAGTTTGATAACAAAATTCCCCCGCCGCGAACGCGGCGGGGGAGTTTTTTGACATTGGACCGTTTGCTCAGGAATTCTTCTCCAGATAATCCACGGCGAACTGGACATAGATGCCGGTGCCGTGGCAGAGGATGGACTCGTCCACATCAAAGGCCGGGTGGTGGTGGTTGCAGGCGGGGCCCTTGGCGGGATCGTGGAAGCCGATGTAGCCGTACACCCCGGGGATGTGCTCCATATAGACGCTGAAGTCCTCGGCGCCGGTCATCTTGGGCAGAGGCCGCAGACAGCCCTCCCCCAGTTCCTTCTTGGCCGCGCCCTGGGCCAGATCCACCAGTTCCTGGTGGTCGTTGATGAGGGGGCTGGGGCCAAAGTAGTAATCACACTCGGCGGTGCAGCCATAGCCCCGGACCACGTTCTCCACCACTTCCTGGATGCGCTGGGGCATGCTGTTCCGGAAGGCCCGGTCGAAGGCCCGGACGGTGCCCACCAGCTCCACGTGGTCGCAGAGGATGTTCTCCTTGGTCCCGCCGTTCATCATGCCCACTGTCACCACCAGGCTGTCCAGGGGGTTATTCTGGCGGCTGGGGATGGACTGGAGGGCCATCACCGCGGCGGCGGCGGCCAGAATGGCATCATGGCCCTGGTGGGGGGCGCTGCCGTGGGCGGCTTTGCCCCGGACCTGGATGGTAAAGCGGTCGCTGCATGCCATGCGGGGGCCGCTCTCAAAGTTGGCGGTGCCGATCTCCATGGAGGACCAGACGTGCATTCCGAAAATGGCGTCCACCCCTTCCAGGGCGCCCCGCTTCACATATTCCTCAGACTTGCGCCCGATCTCCTCCGCCATTTGGAAGATGAGCTTGACGGTGCCCTTCAGCTCCGCCCGGTGGGCCTGGAGAACGCGGGCGGCCCCCAGCAGCATGGCGGTGTGGCAGTCGTGGCCGCAGGCGTGCATGACCCCGGGGTTCTGGCTGCAGTAGGATTTGCCCGGATTCTCCTGGATGGGCAGGGCGTCGATGTCCGCCCGGAGCATCACAGTCTTGCCGGGCTGGCCGCCCTGAATGGTGCCCACACAGCCGGTAATGCCCTCAAAGGTCTGGACGGGAATGCCCATTTCTTCCAGCTGGGAGACGATGAAGCGGGTGGTCTCCACCTCGTGCTCCCCCACCTCGGGGTGGGCGTGGAGCCAGTGGCGGGTCTCAATGACGTACTGCTCCTGCTCCTTGGCCAACTGTTGGATGTTCATTTGCCCTCACCTCCCGCGGTCTGCTCCAGATAGTCGGCGGCAAACTGGGCATACTGGGCCGCTCCCTTATGGAGAATGTTCTCATTGATCTTGAATTTTTCGTTGTGGACGGGGTGGACGCAGCCCGTCTCCTCCTCGTAGCAGCCCAGGAAGGCGAACAGGGAAGCGGGGATATGGTCCATCAGGTAGGAGAAATCCTCACTGCCGGTGGCCACAGGGGTGGCGCAAAGCACATCGCTGCCATACAGCTCCCTGGCAGCGCCCCGGGCGATGTCGTTCAGGGCAATATCGTCGTTGCGCACCGGAGGCTCCAGATACTTGTACTCCATCTCGGCGGTGCAGCCCATGGCCTCGGCGGTGGTATTGACGATGCGGCGCATGGTTTCCTCCACCATTCCCCGCGCCTCGGGGGTGTGGGCGCGGACGGTGCCCTCCATCACGGCGGTGTCGGTGATGATATTGAACTGGGTGCCGGCCTTGATGGTGCCCACGGACACCACCAGGGAGTTCAGGGGGCTGTTCACCCGGCTGACGATGGTCTGGAGATTACAGATGATGGCGCTGGCCGCCACAATAGCGTCCCGGCCCTGATGGGGGGTGCTGCCATGGGCGGAGACGCCGTGGACCGTGATCTTAAAGTTGTCACAGCTGGCCATCAGAGGGCCGTCCTGGACGCAGATCTTGCCGCTGGGCACAGTGGGCCAGACGTGCATGCCCATGGCCGCGTCCACATCGGACAGGTAGCCCTTGTCCCAGTAGTAGCGGCTGCCGATAAAGACCTCCTCGGCGGCCTGGAACAGCAGCTTGACAGTGCCCTTCAGTTCCTCCCGCCGCTCCCACAGCAGCCGGGCAGCGCCCAGCAGCATGGAGGCGTGGCAGTCGTGGCCGCAGGCGTGCATCACGCCGGGGTGGAGGCTCTCAAACTCCACGCCGCTGTTCTCCTGGATGGGCAGGGCGTCGATGTCCGCCCGGAGCATGACGGTTTTGCCGGGCTGGCCGCCCCGGATGGTGGCGATACAGCCAGTGTAGTCCTCAAAGGACTGGACCGGGATCCCCAGCTTTGTCAGCTGGTCCACCAGGTAGGCCGTCGTCTCATGCTCCTGGAAGGACAGCTCGGCGTGCTGGTGGAGGTAATGGCGGTCAGCAATGATCGTATCGCTGAGTTCCGCCGCGCGGGTGGCAAAATTCATAAGTAGGTTCCTCTCTTTATCCTAATTTCGTCTGTTGAGCAGAAAACCAGTGCTAGAAACAGCGGCCCGAATCTGAACAGATCCGGGCCGCGTGGATGGTTACAGTATAACGGCCGTCGTTGGCGCGCTTTTCAGTTAGCCGAGGTAGATGCCGCCGCCGGGACCCAGAGGCAGGTTCAGACCGACCCAGATAACGACCTGGATGATCCAAACGATGGCGAAGGTGACGGAGAAGGGGATCATGTTGGCGATGACGCTGCCCAGACCGGCCTTCTTGTCATACTTGCGGGCATAGCCCAGGATGACAGGCATGTAAGTGAACAGGGGGGACAGGGGGTTGGTGATGGAGTCGCCGATGCGGTATACCACCTGAGTGATGGCGGGGTCATAGCCCATCAGCATCATCATGGGGACGAAGACAGGCGCCAGAATAGCCCACTTGGCGGAGGCGGAGCCGATGAACAGGTTGACGAAGCAGGCCACCACGATCAGGCCCACCATCAGAGGCACGCCGGTGAAGCCGATGGCCTTCAGGCCGTTGGCGCCGCTGATGGCCAGGATGGTTCCCAGCTTGGACACGGAGAAGAAGTTGGTGAAGATGGAGATGAAGAAGCACATGAAGACATAGTTGCCCATGTCGGCGAAGCCCTGGCTGATGTCAGCCCAGACGTCCTTGTCATTCTTGTACTTGCCGATGGCAACGCCGTAGGCGATGCCGGGGACCATCAGGGCCAGGGTGACGGTGAACACGATGCCCTTGGTGAAGGGGGCAGCGCCGCTGGTGATGGAGCCGTTCTCGTCGCCCAGAATGGGATTGCCGAAAATGGGCAGGGACAGCAGCAGGATGACGGCGATGTAGATCACAAAGGCGATACCGGCGACGCCCAGAGCCTTCTTCTGCTCGGGGGTCACATTGGCGGCGTTCTCATCAAAATCGTATCTGGCCAGCTCCTCCTTGGTGATGGGGAAGCGGTGGACCATGACCTTCTCCGTGAGGATGGTGCCGGCGATGGTCAGCACCACGCAGGAGACAATCAGGAAGTACCAGTTGATGGCGATGGAAGCGGAGTAGTTGGGATCGATCATCTGGGCGGCGGACTCAGTAAAGCCATAGGCCAGAGCGTCGGACAGGCCCAGCAGGATGTTGGCGCAGAAGCCGGCGGCCACGGAAGCAAAGGCCACATACAGGCCCAGCATGGGGCTGCGGCCGATGGACATGTACAGAATGGCGGCCAGAGGAGGCAGAATGATGAAGCCAGCGTCACCGGCGATGTTCAGGTTGATGCCCAGGAAGATGACCACCATGGTGACCACCCAGCCCTTGGCGCCGCCCAGGAACCGCTCCATCAGGCAGACCAGGAAGCCGCTCTTCTCGGCCACGGAGGAGCCGATGACGGCCACCAGCACCATGCCCAGAGGAGCAAAGCCGGAGAAGTTGGTGATGACGTTGGTCCACAGGTACTGGATGCCGAACACGGAGAACAGGTTGACAGCAGCCACCGTCTCACCGTTGGCGGGGTTGACAGCCTGCACACCCAGGGCGCTGCACAGCCAGGAGATCAGCACCACGATGACAGCCAGGCCCAGGAACAGGGTGATGGGATCGGGCAGCTTGTTGCCCACCCGCTCGATGGCGTCAAGGATTCAGTCTAATAATCCTTTTTTGGTTTTCTCTTCAGTCATATACTTGCTCCTTTCCTTTTCCGGACCTGCTGGTCCGGCAGAACGGCACTCCCGGTCCCTGGTCTCTCCACGACCGGGGTTGAGACCAAAACAGGCGCCCTTCTCCAGGCCCTGGGGACGCGTCTCAACGCCGCGTCCTTTTCTCTCTTCCTCTTGCTGCGAAGAATCGTTCCGGCCCATAGGGCCAAAGGGAAGGGGCATGCCCCTTCCAGACTCTTTCGCTGGGTAATAAAATGATTATACTGGATTCCTTGCTTTCTGGCAATAGTCTGGACAAAATTTTTTCATAATTTGTTCATAAATTGCATTTCTCCCATGGACAACCTTCCACAGCGCCCCTATTGCCCTTCCTCCGTTTCCAGTCCCTCGCGTCCCGGCCACTCTGCCCCGCACCGCTTCGCTTCGTTGCCTTCCCTCCCCGGATCCCATCCCCGGCTTACAAGGACTGCCCCCAATCAAAAAGGTCCGCCCACAGGGCGGACCTTGAATGCTTACTTATTCCTCTGCCAGGGCCTTGGCGGCGGCAATCGCCTTCTCCTTCGTCGGAGCAAAGTCCGCTTTGTCTCGGAACACCCTCCCGGGTATTCCTCGCCCGCTCCCTTGCTCTTCCTCTCCGGCCCGCGGCCGCTTCGCTGGGCCGCAGGCCGGGGCCGCCTGCGGCGGCTTCCATTTACACTACCCCTTCGTATTCAAAACCTGGCTTACGAGAACTGCCCCCAATTAAAAAGGTCCGCCCCACAGGGCGGACCTTGAATGCTTGCTTATTCCTCTGCCAGGGCCTTGGCGGCGGCAATCGCCTTCTCCTGGGCCATGGGGGGGCAGTCCTCGTAGCGGACAAAGTGGAAGGTATAGGAACCGCGGGACTGGGTCATAGCCCGCAGGTCGATGGCGTAAGAGGTCATCTCAGCCATAGGGACCTCCGCCTCAATGACCTGCTCGCCGTCGCCAGTGGGGTTCATGCCCATGACGCGGCCGCGGCGCTTATTCAGGTCGCCGATGACATCGCCCATGTAGCTGTCAGGCACGGTGACCTTCAGCTCGCCCACGGGCTCCAGCAGGACGGGATTGGCCTCGGGCATGGCGGCCTTGTAGGCCAGCTGGGCAGCCGTCTTGAAGGCGATTTCGGACGAGTCCACGGGGTGGTAAGATCCATCGTACAGCACAGCCTTCAGGTTGACCACCGGATAGCCGGCCAGAGGACCGTGGATGCAGGCCTCGCGTAGGCCCTTTTCCACAGCGGGGAAGAAGTTCTTGGGCACGGAGCCGCCGAAAACCTCCTCGGCGAAGACCATCTCCTCCTGCTCCAGGTTGGGCTCGAAGCGGATCCACACGTCGCCGAACTGGCCGGAACCGCCGGTCTGCTTCTTATGGCGGCCCTGCTTCTGGACGGTCTTGCGGATCTTCTCACGGTAAGGCACACGGGGAGCCTTCAGCTCGGCTTCCACGTTGAAGCGGCTCTTCAGCTTGCTGACCAGCACGTCCACCTGGATGTCGCCGGCAGCGTACAGGACCATCTGGTGGGTCTCGGCGTTATTGACCACGCTGAAGGAGGGATCCTCCTCGTTCAGGCGGTACAGGCCCTGGGCCACCTTGTCCTCCTGGCCCCGGGTCTTGGGCGCGATGGCCACGGAGTAGCAGGGCTCGGCAAAGGGGATCTGCTTCAGAGCGACCACCTTGCGGGGATCGCACAGGGTGTCGCCGGTCTTGACCTTGTCCATCTTGCCGATGGCGCCGATGTCGCCGCAGCCCAGCTCGTCCACTTCCTCCGCCTTCTTGCCGCGCATCACATACAGGCGGCCCAGCTTCTCATTCTCGCCGGTGCGGGCGTTGACCAGGGTCATATTGGGGGTGACCACGCCGGACAGGACCTTGATGAAGGAGTACTTGCCGTACTGGTCGGAGACGGTCTTGAACACGAAAGCGGTGGGCACGCCGCCGGGAGAGACCACGAACTCCTCGGTCTCACCGTCCTGACGGGTGGCCTTGTGGTAGTTGCCCTCCATGGGGGTGGGCAGCAGCTCCACGATATAGTCCATCAGCATCAGAGAACCCATGGTGTTGACGGCGGAGCCGCACAGCACGGGGAACAGGGACAGCTCCCGGACGCCCTGACGCAGGCCCTGGATCATCTCGGCATAGGTGAAGTCCTCGCCGGAGAAGAACTTGTCCATGAACTCCTCGCTGGTCTCGGCCACAGACTCCTTCAGGGCGTCATACAGCTCCAGCAGGACGCTCTGCTTGTTCTCGGGGACCTCGATCTCCTCCCGCTTGCCGTTCTTCATCTCATAGGCGCGCTTGTTCAGCACGTCGATGATACCGATGACCTTCTTGTTGTCATCCCAGATGGGCACCACCACGGGGGCGATCTTGTTGCCGTACTTGGCGCGCAGGGCGTCGAAGGTGGCGTTATAGTCGGAGTTGTCCTCGTCGGTCTTGGAGATATAAATGAAGCGGGGCATATTCCGCTCCTCGCAATACTTCCAGGCCTTCTCCAGACCCACGGAGATACCGTCCTTGGCGGAACAGACGATAACGGCGGCGTCGGCGGCCCGCAGGGCCTCCATCACCTCGCCGGAGAAATCAAAGCCGCCCGGGGTGTCCAGCACGTTGATCTTACAGCCCTTGAACTCCAGGGGAGCCACGGACAGGGAGATGGAAATCTGGCGCTTGACCTCCTCGGGATCGTAGTCACAGACGGTGTTCCCGTCCACGGCCTTGCCCATGCGGTCGATGGCGCCGGTCATATACAACAGACTCTCCGCCAGGGCGGTCTTTCCGTTCCCACCATGCCCCAGCAGGCAGACGTTGCGGATGTTTTGTACAGAATATCTCATGTCTTGTTTCCACTCCTTATGTTTCGCATATTGCTCCGTCAGGGGGCCGGGACCCAGAGACGTTACACGCTATTGGTTATTATACATTAAAAAACCCAGTCTGACAACTGTTTTTTTGTCGGAGCGTCGGACGTATTTCCAGCCGCCGCCCCGCTTTCTCCATATTTTTTCGTGAAAAGTGACCAAACCCCTGTAAACCCTCTTAAATCCGCCAGAAAAGCGCGCAGTCACAGTTCCTGTCCTCATGTATCGGGCACTCAATGGGGCAATCCTGTGTCTGCTTGCCGCTTGATCCCCGCTGTTTCCTCTTATGGAGCGGGTCGGATTTTCCCTACCCCTACCCGCCCCAGGAGATGGAAAGCATGCGCCGCAGCCCGTGTGACGGCCCCATATGGCCGCCCCGCCCCCGGCCCATGACGCGAAAACGCCCAGGTTTCAGCGCGCTGCTGAAATCTGGGCGTTTCATGATTGGTCTTCAAACACCACCGACAGGACCTCCCCGTCCTGGAAGGAGCCGTCCACCTCCGCCAGGATCAGCCAGGCGGCCATGTCGTCGGTCCCCTCCCCGGGTGTCTGGCGCAGCACCGTCACCCGTTCCCGCTCCAGCCCCTGGGGCGCGATCTCATGGCGGACAGAACCGCTGCCCTCCTCCACCACAATGGCCAGCAGGCGGCGGCCGGCAAAAAACTCCTCCCCGTAGTCAGAGGACACCTGGGACAGGTCATCCCCGGGGAATTGGGCCAGGAACGCGGTCAGGCTGTCCGCGCTGCCCAGAATTTGAGCACTGGGTGCCTGGGGCGTCTGGCCGTAGCTGACCCGGAGATACCGAGCGTTTTCAAAGGCGTAATAGCCGGACGTAATCTCCTGGGCAAACCCCATTTGGCTCTGGACCGCCGCGGCCCCATTTGCCGCCCCGTCTTGGGGCTGTTCCTCCGCGCCCGTCAGGACGGTGGTCTGATCAAAGGTCTCCCCGGCCTTTTCCTGCGGAGATTGTTCCGCGGCACGGGACTGGGGCACGCTGTCCGGAATTTTTGCTTTTTCCTCTCCCACGTCTGTATCCGCCGTGAACAGGCTGGGCGCCGCCGCGGCAGCGGGCTGTTCCGCCTCCGCCGTCTGGAGATCGGCCGCGGTCATCATCTGCGCCGCGTCCTTCCGGGTCTGACCCGGCAGCCCCGCCTGGTAGATCCCCAGGCACAGCGCCAGACAGGCGGCCATCCCGGCCAGGGCCTTGAACTGAGGCCGGCGGAACAGGGGGACCACCTTGGCTTTGGCGTCCTCCGTCGCCCGCACCCGGTCCATCACCCCCCGGGCAAAGCCCTCCGGAGCCGCGACCTCCTCCAACTCAGGGAAAGCGGAATGGATCGCGGCCAGCCGTGATCCCAGCGCCCGGCAGGCCGGGCAGACGGCCAGGTGGTCCTCCAGCTCCCGCTCCTCCTCCGGGGTCAGTTCCCCGTCCAGCCGGGCGGACAGCAGGGACGTATACCGCTCACAGTGCTCCATTCCGCTTCACCTCCTCAGTCTTTCTTCGATGGATTGGACGGCGTCCCGTCAAAAAAGTTCCCGTCCTGCCATAAAATTTTTCGCAGGGCCAGCCGGGACCGGGCGATACGGGACTTCACCGTCCCCATATCCAGCCCCAGGGCCTGTCCGATCTCCTGGTAGCTCAGGCCGGACAGCTCCCGGAGCACCAGCACCTGCCGGTGGTGGTCGGGCAGCGTCTCCAGGGCGCGGGCCAGCGCCCTGCCCCGCTCCGCCCGCTCCAGATGCCGCTGGGGGTCCTGATCCCAGTCCGCCGGCTCTGTCCAGCCTGACTCCTGGTCATCCAGGGAGAGGGCGGGCTCCACCTCCCGGCGGCGCTTCTGCTTGCGCAGAAAGTCGATGCACACATTGGAGGCCAGCCGGTACACCCAGGTGGAAAAGCTGCTGTCCCCCTGAAAGGAGGGCAGCCCTTGCCAGGCCTTGAGGAATGCCTCCTGGGCCAGGTCGGCGGCCTCCTCCCTGTCATTTACCATCCGGAAGGCCAGGGAGTACACCTTATTCTGATTGGCCAGCACCAGCTGTTCAAAGGCGTCCTGGTCCCCTGCCTTGGCCCGGGCCACCAGTTCCTGTTCGGTCATACTTCCCACCTTCCTCTCCCCTTCCGCCCCCGGTCTGGACCCCGGCGAAACGGATCACATTGCGCTCAGCGCGAAGGGAACGGCGCGGGGTCCCCGTCAACCAGGTCCCGCTTGATCCCCTCGGTGACCCTGTACACGTCGGCCAGGGTGGTGATCTTCACGATCTGCTCCTTATAATAGCCCGCGTGGGGCACGCCCTTCAAATACCAGGCGTAATGCCGCCGGGCCTCCAGACAGGCGATCTTCTCCCCCTTGTTGGCCGCCGACAGTTCAAACTGCCGCACGGCGGTGTCACACCGCTCCGCCAGAGGGGGTATGTCCGGGATGGGCTTTCCCTCCAGCGCCGCCTTGCACTGGGCAAACAGCCAGGGATTGCCGAAGACCCCCCGGCCGATCATGGCCATGTCCGCCCCGGTGTATTTCAAAATACGGGGGGCGTCGCTGGGCTTGAACACGTCGCCGTTGGCGATGACGGGGATCTTGACCGCCTTCTTCACCTCCCGGATCCAGTCCCAGTTGGCGGTCCCGGCGTACATCTGGTTCCGGGTCCGGCCGTGGACGGCCACAGCGGCCACCCCGGCCTCCTCCATGGCCTTGGCAAACTCCACGCAGTTGATGGAGCCCTTGTCCCAGCCCAGGCGGAACTTCACCGTCACAGGGCAGCCCGCCCCCCGGATCACCGCCTCGGCCACCCGCACCGCCTTGTCCGGGTCCCGCATCAGCCCGGAGCCGTCCCCGGAGTTGGCCACCTTGGGCACGGGACAGCCCATGTTGATGTCGATGAAGTCCGCCCCGGACACCTCATGGGCGATGCCGGCCGCCTGCTCCATACAGGCCGGGTCGCTGCCGAAGATCTGGGCGGCGGCGGGGTGCTCCCCCTCCCCCATTTGCAGCAGGGGGATGGACTTCTTGTCCTGATAGCACAGGGCCTTGGCGCTGACCATCTCCGTACAGGTCAGCCCCGCCCCCTGCTCCCGGCAGATGGTGCGGAAGGCCACGTCGGTGACCCCCGCCATGGGGCCCAGGGCCAAGGGTGTTTCAATTGGAATGCCTCCGATGGATACCATAGTTCCTCCACGGTCATTTACGCCGCAGGGCGGGATTGCCCCGCTGTCTCCGGCTGAATGGATGCCACGGCGGGGACAAGCCTCCGCCCTGCAAATTTCAAAATATTGTACCATACCCGTCACTGGTTGACAAGGGCGGCTCCAGACATTAAAATGGGGAAAAATCCCGTGACATAGGAGAGAAAGATATGGAACTGAACGCGCTGCGGGCCGCCCTGCGGGGTCTGTCCGCCTATCGTGAGATCAAGGGCCGGCCGGTGATGGCCCAGACTGTCCGGCTGCTGGACGCCCTGGCCCAGGGCCGGGGGGAGGACGCCCTGGACGCTTACACCGGTCTTTTTTACCTGCTGCGGCAGGAGGGCTTCTCCGGGCTGGGCGCCTGGCTGTGGGACTACCTGCGGTACACTGAGAGCCCCTATGCCCTGCTGGCGGAGCTCGGGGGCTCCGACCCCGCCCTGGAGAGCGCCGCCCGCCGGGACGTGGACACCCTGGTGCTGCTGGCGGGGACCGACTGCGACCGCTACATCGACGCCATGAAAGGGCTGCTGCCCAGCGACTACGCCCCGGTGCTGGCCGGCCTGCCCCGCTGGCGGGCCGCCGCCCCCTTCGACTTCGACGCCCTCACCCGCTTCTACCGGGAGCACGGGGCCGGGCTGTACGCCCGCTACCGGGCCTTCCTCTGGGAAAACGGGCAGCTGGTGCCGGTGCCCGACCCCGACTGCCCCATGCCCGAGGACCTGCTGGGCTATGAGCTCCAGCGGGACCAGGTGGAGGCCAACACCCGCCAGCTGGTGGCGGGCCACCCGGCCAACAACGTGCTGCTTTTCGGCGACGGCGGCACCGGCAAGTCGGCCACGGTGAAGTCCATGCTCTACCTGCCCGGCATGGAGGACCTGCGGCTCATCGAGATCCAGAAGGAGAACCTCACCGGCCTGCCCCAGCTCATGCGGTCCCTGGGCGGACGGCGGCAGAAGTTCATTCTGTTCATCGACGATCTGGCCTTTGACCAGGACGACAAGACCTACTCCTCTCTGAAGACCATCCTGGAGGGCAGTCTGGAGAAGCGGCCCGTCAATGTGGCCATCTACGCCACCTCCAACCGCCGCCACCTGGTGCGCCAGAACTTCAGCGACCGGGGCAGCGACGAGGTGGACGCCGCCGAGACCATTTCCGAAAAGACCGCCCTGGCCGAGCGGTTCGGCCTGCGCATCCCCTACCTGACCATGAACAAGGCCAGCTACCTGGCCCTGGTGGACCATCTGGCAGCCCAGGCGGGCATCCAGATGGCTCCCGAGATCCTCCACGCCCAGGCCATGACCTGGGAGATCCGCCACTCCGGCCGCACCCCCCGGGTGGCCCGGCAGTTCATCGCCAGCCTTCATCAATAAGGTCCCGGGAGGATACCAAAGCGGTCCGGCTTTCGCCGGGCCGCTTATTGCTTACCGCTTGGGGAACGGTTTTCTTTGGTCCGTTGCTCCGCAGATATAGTCCACGCTGACATCATACATCCGCGCCAGCTTGATGATACTCTCCAGCGGGATCCTGGTCTTGCCCAATTCATAGTCTGAATATGTTTTCTGCCCTATTCCCAAAAACGTGGCTACCGCCTGCTGCGTCAAATCATGGTCCTCACGCAGCGCCCTGATCCGTTCCGGATACGTCATGAACCTCACCTCAACCAACAGCATACAATAGAGTTTATAACTCTATTGACTTTTAGTGTTATAAACTCTATACTGTCTCTGAGGTGATCCTATGGACCAGAACACATGCGGAAACTGCCGCCACTTTCGCCTGCACTACATCAAGACCGGGCGGCAATACAGCCCGATCCATTACGGCCACTGTGTCTATCCCCGCCTGAAAAAACGGGAGACGGATTCCCCGGCATGTTCCCATTTCAGCCCCCGAAAAGGAAAAAATCCGCCGGAATGATCCGGCGGATTTTTTAAACCATAAACTTGTTTGCTCAGCAGACCTTGGTGATCCAGTTGTGGGGATCGGCCACGCGGCCCCACTGGATACCGGTGAGCTCGTCATACAGCCGCTGGGTGACAGGGCCGATCTCGTTGTTGTTGATGGTGACCTTCTTGTCGCCCTCGGCCAGCTCGCCGATGGGGGAGACCACGGCGGCGGTGCCGGTGCCCCAGGCTTCCTCCAGGGTGCCGTTCTCGGCGGCGTCAAACAGCTCCTGGGCGGAGATGCGGCGCTCCTCCACGTCATAGCCCCAGTCCTTCAGCAGCTGGATGCAGGAGCGGCGGGTGATGCCGGGCAGCACGGAGCCGTTCAGGTCGGGGGTCAGGATCTTGCCGGCCACCTTGAACATGACATTCATGGCGCCGACCTCCTCGATGTACTTGCGGTGGACGCCGTCCAGCCACAGGACCTGGGTGTAGCCCTTCTTCTCCGCCCGGTTGCCGGCCCGGAGGGAAGCGGCGTAGTTGCCGCCGGTCTTGGCCATGCCGGTGCCGCCCTTGACGGCGCGGACGTCCTCATCCTCAATGTAGATCTTGACGGGGTTCAGGCCCTCGGGATAGTAGGCGCCCACGGGGCAGACGATGACGATGAACTGGACATGGTGGGAGGAGTGAACGCCCAGGGCGGCGTCCAGGCCGATCATGAAGGGACGGATGTACAGGGAGGTGTCCTTCTCATGGGGCACCCAGTCCTGCTCCAGCTTCACCAGCTCGGTGATGCCGGCCATGGCCAGCTCGGCGGGGATCTGGGGCAGGCACAGGCGGTCGGCGGAGTCGTTCATCCGCTGGATGTTGTCCATGACCCGGAACAGCTGGATGGAGCCGTCGGCGGTGCGGTAGGCCTTCAGGCCCTCGAAGATCTCCTCAGCGTAGTGGAGCACCTTGGCGGCGGGGTCGATCTGCAGGGGGCCGTAGGGGACGATGCGGGGATCGTGCCAGCCCTGGCCCTCGTCATAATCCACGAGGAACATATGGTCCGTCATATTCTTGCCAAATACCAGGGTGGAGGATTCGGGCTTCTCCTTCAGAGTGGCGGCGCGGGTGATTTTGATTTCTTCCATGGTTGGATTGCCTCCTATATTCCTTGTCTTGGCGTACATTCCACACACACATGTAAAACGGCACGGGCACAGGCGCTCCGGGCGCCTGTCCCTCTCTCTTTCCGCTTTTCGCGGACGGGAGGGCCGTGCGGAACAGGCCTTACTTGATAGTATATTATAGCAGTCTTTTTCCCCCTGCGCAACGGGTCTGCTCCCCTTTTTGCGAATTTTTCTCTCCTTTTCTTCCCCGGCACTTCCCGCCCTTGCCTCTTGTTTTCCAAGCGGTAATCTGATATAATAACATGTATTTGTTTGGGCTCCTCCCATGTTTTTCCGGGCGCCGGCCCTTTTCCCGCCGTCTATGCCCGGTATTTTGTGACTTTTTTCAGAAAGGAGACGTCTTCGTTGAACCGGAAGATCTCACAGCTGCTCCAGCCCAGCTTCCAGCTCTACTTCGTCTGCCTGATCCTCTTCGCGCTGGCCTCCGCCCTGTTCTCCCTGCCCCTGGCCGGGGCGGAGCTTGTGGTGGTGGCCTGCCTCGGCCTGTACAACCGGGAAAACAACCGCCGCCGCCGCCGGGAGATCACCAAGTACCTGGAGAGCGTCACCGGCACGGTGGACACCGCCACCAAGGACACCATGACCAACTGCCCCCTGCCCATGATCATCTTCCGGCCGGAGAGCGACGACATCATCTGGACCAACGACCGCTTTCTCCAGCTCACCGGGGAGCGGGAGCACCTGTTTGACGCCAAGCTGTCCGCCCTGATCCCGGGGTTCGACACCCGCTGGCTCATGGAGGGCAAGAGCGAGTGCCCCACCGAGGTCACCTACGGCAGCCGCCGTTTTCTGGTCTTCGGCCACCTGGTCCGCACCGGCGGACGGAGCGGCGGCTTCCTGGCCACCACCTACTGGGTGGACGTCACCGAGTTCTGCGCGGTCCGGGACCAGTTCCAGGCCACCCGCCCCGTGGCCGCCGTCCTCCTCATCGACAACTACGAGGACCTGATGAAAAACCTGACGGAGAACGAACGCTCCGCCATGATCTCCGAGATCGACTCCCGGCTGGACGCCTGGGTGGCCAACACCGGGGGACTGCTCCGCCGCTACCAGCGGGAGCGCTACCTCTTTATCTTTGAGGAACAGTACCTGACCCAGTTCATTGAAAAGAAGTTTGACATTCTGGATATGGTGCACCAGGTGAAGAACCCCAGCGGCATCACCGCCTCCCTGTCCATCGGCGTGGGCAAGGACGGCGGCTCCTTCCGGGAGCTGCTCCAGTTCGCCAACCTGTCCATCGACATGGCCCTGTCCCGGGGCGGCGACCAGGCAGTGGTCCGGAACAAGTTCACCTTCGAGTTCTACGGCGGCCGCTCCAAGGAGACGGAAAAGCGCACCAAGGTCAAGAGCCGGGTCATGGCAAACGCCCTGTCCGCCCTGGTCTCCGACTCCTCCCAGGTGTTTATCATGGGCCACAAGTCCCCGGATAACGACTCGGTGGGCGCCGCCGCCGGCATCTGCGCCCTGTGCCGGAAAAACGGGGTCCCCGTCCACATCATTCGGGACGTCAACCCCTCCCCCTCCCAGGAGCTCATCGACCGGCTGTCTCAGCTGCCGGAATATCAGGACTGCTTTCTCACCGCCCAGGAGGCCCTGCTCATCGCGGATACCCGCTCCCTGGCCGTGGTGGTGGACACCAACCGCCCCGAACAGGTCCAGGCGGAGGAGCTGCTCCAGTCCTGCAACCGGGTGGCGGTCATCGACCACCACCGCCGCGCGGCCACCTATATCGAAGGCGCGGCCCTCAACTACCACGAGCCCTACGCCTCCTCCGCCTCCGAGCTGGTCACCGAGCTGCTCCAGTACATCGTGGAGCCCAACCAGCTCCTCCGTGCGGAGGCCGAGGCCCTGCTGGCCGGCATCGTGCTGGACACCAAAAACTTCACCATGCGCACCGGCGGCCGGACCTTTGAGGCGGCGGCCTTCCTGCGCCGCTCCGGCGCCGACACCGGCGAGGTGAAAAAGCTCTACCAGAACGATCTGGCGGGCACCATCACCAAGTACCGCATCATTCAGAACGCCAAGCTCTACCGGGACCACATCGCCATCGCCGTCTCGGACAAGCCGGTGAACCGGGTCGTCGCCGCCCAGGCGGCGGACGAGCTGCTGAATATCATCGGCATCGACACCTCCTTTGTCCTGGCCCCCGACGGAGAGCGGGTAAATATCTCCGCCCGCTCCATGGGGGACACCAACGTCCAGGTCATCCTGGAACAGCTGGGGGGCGGCGGCAACGCCGCCGCAGCCGGCGGCCAAGTCTCCGGCAAGAGCCTGGAGGAGGTCACCCTGGAGCTGGCCCGGGCCATCGACCGGTATCTGGAAACATAAAGAAATCGTCAGTAGGGCGGGGGCTTGCCCCCGCCGCCAAATACACGCAGCCCAAACGGCGGGGGCAAGCCCTCGCCCTACCCGATTGACGGGAGCGGGCAAAAGAAAGGATGGAATCAATATGAAAGTTATTCTTCAGCAGGATGTCAAGGGCCAGGGCAAGAAGGGCCAGTTGGTGGATGTATCCGACGGCTACGCCCGCAACTTCCTGCTTCCCAAAAAGCTGGCGGTCATCGCCACCGCCGAGAACCTGAACACCATGAAGCAGCAGGAGAAGGCCCGCAAGGCCCAGGAGGCCGCCGAAAAGGCTGAGGCCCAGGCCACCGCCAAGAAGCTGGAGGGCCTGATGACCAAGATCCCCGCCAAGGCCGGCGAGGGCGGCCGCCTGTTCGGCGCCGTCACCGCCAAGGAGGTCTCCGAGGCCCTGGCCGCCCAGCACGGCATCAACATCGCCAAGACCAAGCTGGTGTTGGACGAGCCCATCAAGGCCTGCGGCGGCTACCAGATCAAGGCCAAACTGGGCTATGAGGTGGTGGCCACCGTCAACGTGATGGTCACCGAAGCGTGACCGATCCGGTCAAACCGGGCAGGGCCGATGGTTTCACCGGCCCTGAACCCTTTTCCACGATTCGCGGGCGGGTGAAAACACCCGCCCCGGCCTGTATCAAACGGGGGTGTACCGATGGCAGCGGAAGATGAAGAACTGTTACTGAAACAGCTTCCCCACTCTGTGGAGGCGGAGCAGGCCGTTCTGGGCTCCATGCTTATCGATCCCCGTTGTGTGCCCGAGGTCATCGACAAGCTGCGGCCCGACGACTTCTATCTCCGCCAGAACCGGGAGATCTATGAGACCATCTACTCCATGTTCAACTACTCCCTCACCATTGATCCGGTGACGGTGCTGGAGAACATGAAGCAGAACGGGTACTATGACGAGAACCTGTCCCGGGGGTATGTCCTCCAGCTCATGGACACCACCCCCACCGCCGCCAACGTCAAGGAATACATCGATATTCTCAAGGACAAGACCCTGCTGCGCCGGGTGGCGGAAACCGCCGGCGACCTGACCGTCATGATCCAGCAGGGCACCGAGACCGGCCAGGACATCCTGGAGGCGGCGGAGCAGCGCATCTACGCCATCCGCCAGGGCCGGGCCGCCCGGGGCCTTACCCCCATCTCCGATGTACTCATCGACGTATATGACCGGCTCAGCGAACTGGCCGCCAGTGAGAGCGCCGTCCCCGGCCTGTCCACCGGCCTTCGGGACCTGGACCGGGCCATCTCCGGTCTGAACAAGTCCGACCTCATCCTTCTGGCCGCCCGTCCCGGCATGGGCAAGACCTCCATGGCCCTGAACATCCTGCTGGAGGCCGGCAAGAAGTCGGGCAAAAACGTGGCCTTCTTTTCCCTGGAAATGAGCCGGGAGCAGCTGGCCCTGCGCCTGATCTCCGGGGAGTGCTTTGTGGACAACAAGAAGCTGGTCACCGGCAAGCTCACCGAGGAGGACTGGGAGAAGGTGGCGGTAGCCGCTGACTCCCTGAACAAATCCAAAATTCTCATCGACGACGACTCCTCCGTCACCGTGGCCGACATCCTGGCCAAGTGCCGCCGGGTGGACAACCTGGGGCTGGTGGTCATCGACTACCTCCAATTGATGCAGTCCGCCGGAGGGAAGACCCGCTCCGGGGACAACCGGCAGCAGATCGTCTCCGACATCTCCCGCTCCCTGAAGCTCATGGCCAAGGAGCTGAACGTCCCCGTTCTCTGCCTGTCCCAGCTGTCCCGCGCCAACGAGAGCCGAACCGACAAGCGGCCTATGCTGTCCGACCTGCGTGAGTCGGGCGCCATCGAGCAGGACGCCGACATCGTGCTGTTCCTCTACCGGGAGGGCTACTACAACAAGGATACGGAGAACCCCAACCTGGCGGAGTGCATCGTGGCTAAAAACCGCCACGGCGAGACCCGCACCGTAGAGCTTCAGTGGCTGCCCGAGTTCACCACCTTCAGCGACATCGAGTGGCAGCGGACGGAATATTGATCCGGGTCCGGCGTCAGAAGTCCGGCCCCCCGGCTTTTCCGGGCCGTGGGAAACCATTTCTCCCCGGCTGACCCGCTGCTGCAAAAGGAGTGCGCCATGCTGGAATCCATGGAACAACTGATCCGGGAACTGGCTCTGCTGCCCCCGGGGAGCTCGGTGCTGTGCGCCGTGTCCGGCGGGGCGGACTCCGTCTGCCTGCTCCACGCCCTGTACCATTTGCGGCCCAAACTGGGTTTTTCCCTGGCCGCCGCCCACTATGACCACGGGCTCCGTGGAGCGGCGTCCCACCGGGACGCCGCCTTTGTGGCCCAATTTGTCAGGTTATGCTGCGGAGCCGACCGCCAGTCCGACGGCAGCATCCTTCCCCCCGTGCCCCTGTTCACCGGCTCCGGCGACGTGGCCGGCGAGGCCAAACGCCGGGGCGCCGGGATCGAGGAGACCGCCCGGGACATGCGCTACGCCTTCCTCCGCCAGGCGGCCCGGGAGGCGGGAGCCGGCCTGATCGCCACCGCCCACACCGCTGACGACAACGTGGAGACGGTTTTATTCCACCTGGCCCGGGGGTCCGGACTCCGTGGGCTGACAGGCATCCAGCCTGCCCGGGACGGCCTGATCCGCCCCCTGCTCACCACCACCCGGCGGGAGGTGGAAGAATATCTGGCCTACTACGGCCTGCCCCATGTGGAGGACCACACCAACGCCGACCAGCGCTTTGCCCGCAACCGTATCCGCCATCAGGTGGTCCCGGTGCTGGAGGGTGTCTGCCCCGGCTTTGCCGCCCGGATGGCAGACACCGCCGCCCTGCTCCGGGCGGACGAGGACTACCTCTCCGGCCAGGCCCGGGCGCTGTCCGCCCAGGCCGTTTTCCAAGATGGCAACCTGTCCGTTCCCGCCGCCCTCATCGGGGAGGCCCCGGATCCCCTGGCCGTCCGGGCGGTCCGGCAGCTCATCGGACAGCTCAATGGAGGCGATCAGAACTGCGGCCAGGTCCATCTGGAGAGCGTGGTCCGGCTGTGCCGGGGAGAGGACCCCTCCGCCCGGGTCGATCTTCCCTATGGCCTAATGGCCCGGCGGGAGTACCAAACCCTGGTGCTGGCCCGCCGACAGGAGCGCCCTCCTCTGGACGAGCTGCTCCTCTCCCCCCCTGGAGAGTGGGAGACAGGGGGCTGGCACATCGCCTGCTCGGCGGAGCCCTATGCCGGACAGCCCCAGGGACCCTGGGAATTCTGGCTGGACCGGGCAGAGCTCCCCGCCCTCATCCTCCGGTCCCGTCGGACCGGAGACCGGCTGAAGCTGAAAAACCGCCCGGAAAAGACCATTAAAAAGTGGTATGTGGAGGAAAAGCTCCCCGCCCATCTCCGGGCTTTCCTGCCCATCCTGGTCCGGCAGGACCGGGTGGCCGCGGCGGCTGGACTGGGTCCCGTGGAGGCCTTTCTGCCCCTGCCCGGCGCCGAGGCCTGGCACATTACGATCAAAGCCCTGACAAAGGGGCCAACATGATTTTGTCCCGCCGGCTCCATCCTCCGGCCCGCCGGGGCCGATTCAACATCATCTGGAAAGGAAGCGTCCCCATGCTAGAAAATGATATTCAGGAGATCCTGTTCAGTGAGGAACAGCTGAAAGCCCGGGTGGCTGAGATCGCCCGCCAGATCGAGGCGGACTACGCGGGCAAGGAGATCATGCTCATCAGCGTCCTGCGCGGTTCCTTTATCTTCATGGCTGACCTGTGCCGCGCCATTCATCTGCCCTGCACCCTGGATTTCATGTCCGTCTCCTCCTACGGCAAAAGCACTACCTCCAGCGGGCAGGTCCAGATCACCAAGGACCTGTCTGAGGATATTACCGGACGGCACGTCATCGTGGTGGAGGATATTCTGGACAGCGGCAACACCCTGAGCTACCTGCTGAAGATCCTGGAGAACCGCCATCCCGCCTCCATCCGCCTGTGTACCCTGCTGGACAAGCCGGAGCGCCGGGTCAAGCCCGTGGAGGTCCACTATACCGGCTTCACCATCCCCGACGCTTTCGTGGTGGGCTACGGCCTGGATTACGCCGAGCGGTACCGCAACCTGCCTTACATCGGCGTCCTGAAACCCGCGGTTTACGGCGGGTAAGGCCGTAACGCCCACCACATGCCGCCCAAGGCGGCCGAGCCGGGCGGAATTCATTTTCGCCCGGCGGATAAAATCGCCCTTGGGGCCCCATCCAAAGCGCCGCTTTGGATGGGAATGGGCTACGGCCTGGACTACGCCGAGCGGTACCGCAACCTGCCCTACATCGGCGTCCTGAAGCCCGCGGTTTACGGCGGGTAAGGCCGTAACGCCCACCACAGGCCGCCAAGGCGGCCGAGCCGGAAAGGATGTTTTGCCCATGAGACGAATCAGTCCCCGGGACGTGACCTTGTACCTGATGGTGATCCTGATGATGCTCTTTGCCGTCAGCACCCTGCAGCGTATGGACCAGGAGGACGCCCCGGACTACAGCCAGATCCGCACCTATTTTTCCCAGGAGCGGGTGAAGTATTTTACCCTGGAGGACGAGACCCTGACGCTGACCCTGCGGGAGAGCGGAAACCAGACCTCCACCCTCACCTACCAGCTGGCCGATCCCTACCTGTTTTACTTTGACCTCCATGAGCTGATCGACCAGCAGCTTGCCGCCGGGACTCTGGAGGGCTACGATTATATCCCCGGCCTGGAGAGCTCCTGGTGGTACAACATGCTTCCCACCCTGGTGATGATCGGGCTGGCGGTCCTGTTTCTGTTCCTCCTCTACCGCCAGCGCATGTCCGCCATGAACGGCGGCGGCGCTCCCGGCGCCTCCCGGTTCGGCCATGCCCGAACCAAGACCCTGTCTGACCAGGGAAAGAAGGTCACCTTTGACGATGTGGCCGGCGCGGAGGAGGAGAAGGCCGAACTCCAGGAGATCGTGGACTTCCTCCGGGATCCCCAGAAATTCACCTCCCTGGGCGCCCGCATCCCCAAGGGCGTGCTCCTGGTGGGCCCGCCGGGCACCGGTAAGACCCTGATCGCCAAGGCGGTGGCCGGAGAGGCCGGGGTCCACTTCCTGTCCATCTCGGGTTCCGACTTTGTGGAGCTGTACGTGGGCGTGGGCGCCAGCCGGGTCCGGGACCTGTTCGACCAGGCCAAGAAGGAGGCCCCCGCCATCGTGTTTATCGACGAGATCGACGCCGTGGGCCGCCAGCGCGGTACCGGTCTGGGCGGCGGCCACGACGAGCGGGAGCAGACCCTGAACCAGCTTCTGGTGGAGATGGACGGCTTCGGCTCCAACGAGGGGGTCATCGTTCTGGCCGCCACCAACCGCCAGGACATTCTGGACCCCGCCCTGCTGCGGCCCGGCCGGTTCGACCGGCAGATTTACGTGGGCCTGCCCGACATCAAGGGCCGGGAGGACATTTTGAAGGTCCACGCCAAAAAGAAACCCCTGGCCGAGGACGTGTCCCTCCATGACGTGGCCCGGGCCACCGCCGGTTTCACCGGGGCTGACCTGGAGAACCTCCTCAACGAGGCCGCCCTGCTGGCCGCCCGGGAGGACAAGCGGTTCATCACCATGTCCGACCTCCACGAGGCCATGCTCAAGGTCATTGCCGGGCCGGAGAAAAAGAGCCGGGTCGTCACCGAACAGTCCCGGAAACTCACCGCTTACCACGAGGCGGGCCACGCCGTCGTCATCCATGAGCTGGACAGCCAGGACCCCGTCCATCAGATCACCATTGTTCCCCGGGGTCCCGCCGGCGGCATGACCATCTCCCTGCCCAGCGAGGACAAGGCCTACCTATCCCGCCGGGAGCTGGAGGAGCGCATCGCCGTCTGTCTGGGCGGCCGGGTGGCCGAGCAGGTGGTGCTGGGCGACATCTCCACCGGCGCCTCCAGCGATATCCAGAAGGCCTCTCAGATCGCCCGCTCCATGGTCACCAAATACGGCATGAGCGAAAGGCTGGGCACCATCGCCTACGGCAACGAAAACGACGAGGTGTTCATCGGCCGCACCATGGCCCAGGCCCGCGCCTACTCCGAGGAGGTGGCCGGCCAGATCGACCAGGAGGTCAAGGCCATTGTGGACCGGGCCTACCGGCGGTGCGAGGAGATCCTCAACAGCCGCCGGACAGAGCTGGAGCTCACTGCCCGGTACCTTCTGGACCATGAGACCATGGACGCTGAGACCTTTGCCAAGGTCTTTGACGAACCCGGCGCCGGGGAATTTGCCCCCTATCGGGAGCAGGCATAACGAACCATGAAAAAGAGCTGCAAGGAAAACCTTGCAGCTCTTTTTGCTCTCCTATACGTAGCCGTACATTCCCCGGACCGACACCTCTCCGGCGGACAGCGCTTTTCTCGTCCCGTCGGCCAGCTCCACCACCAGCCGGAAGTCGTCGTCGATGGCCAGGGCGCGGGCCTCCTGGCGGGAGGCGGGGGTGATCAGCTGGACCTGGTTGCCCGGGGTCAGACAGTCGGCCCGGTACTTGTCCAGATACTCCTGCTTTCCCTGGGGGAAGACGGCATACATCCGGTCCAGGGCCTTGATGACCTCCGCCGCCAGCAGGGAACGGCGTACAGGATGGCCCAGTTCCTGGGCCAGGGAGGTGGCCATGGGGCGCACATCCTCGGAGAAGTCCTCGGGCCGGTGGTTGACATTGATGCCGATGCCGGGGACCAGATACTCCAGGGCATTGCTCTCGCTCTCCAGCCCCAATTCCGTCAGGATCCCGCACAGCTTTTTGCCGTTCAGCACAATGTCGTTGGTCCACTTGATCCGGGGCCGGACGCCGCAGGCGGCCTCGATGCCGTCGCACACCGCCACCGCCACCCAGGCGGTAAAATCCGTCACCGCCGCCGGCTCCAGTCTGGGCCGCAGCAGGGCGGACAGGTACAGGCCGCAGCCCCTGGGTGACTGGAAGGACCGGCCCAGCCGTCCCCGCCCTCCGGTCTGTTCCTCGGCAATGACCACCAGGCCCTCGGGGGTCCCGGCCATGGCCCGGCGCTTGCACTCGGTGTTGGTGGAGTCGATGGTATCCAGGCAGGCCAGGCTGCCGCCTACCAGACAGCCCGCCAGCGGCCCGGCCAGTTCCCCCGCCCGCACCCGGTCCGGGGCGGACTCCAGGCGGTAACCCCGGTTGGGAGCGGAGGAGATCTCATATCCCTCCTGCCGCAGGGCCTCGATGGCCTTCCACACCCCGGCCCGGCTGATGCCCAGGGCCCGGCTCATGGCCTCCCCGGACAGATACTCCGTGGGGCGCTCCAGCAGCAGGGACAATACGTTTTCACGGCTCATGTTCGTTTCCTCCGGTCCATGTATGATCTGCCCCCATTATACGGGGAAAAGGGAAAACCGTCAACCGGAATTCCTCCCGGTTGACGGTTTCCGGTTATAAAATCCGGGGAGCGGCTTGCGCCGCTCCCCGGATTTCCGATCCTATAAAATTACTGCTCGTCCTCAATGAGGCCATAGTCCCCGTCGTAACGGCGGTAGACCACGGCGAAGGCGCCGTCGGCCTCCTCATCCTTGAAAGCGAAGAAGCTGTGGCCCAGCAGGTTCATCTGCAAAATGGCCTCGTCCCGGGTCATGGGCTTGATGGGGAAGGTCTTGCTGCGGACGATGTGGTACTCGCCCTCCTCCGGCTCATCGGGGGCAAAGGAGGCAAACTCACTGGCGTCCAGGGCCCGCTCGAAGGCGCCCTGGCGCAGGCGCTTCTCCAGGCGGGTCTTGTTCTTGCGGATCTGCCGCTCCAGAGTGGTGACGGCTGCATCGATGGACGCGTGCATATCAGAGGTGCTCTCGGACACCCGGAAGATGGTGCCGCTGGACCGGATGGTGATTTCCACCTTGTTCAGCCGCTCCTTCTCCAAGCTGAAGGTAATTGCGGCGGTGGCATCCTCCTTAAAGAAACGGTCCAGCTTTCCTACCTTTTTCTCCGCGTAGGCATGAATGGAGTTGGGCAGGTTCACCTTTTTGTCCGTAAACACGAATTTCATATTATCCGCTCCTTTCGCCCCGAAGGGCTGGTATACGGGAGGGGGAGGGTTCCCCCTCCGTTATCTTATTATATCATATCCACAGAAAAAAGCCAGAGCCGTTTGTGAATTTTTTCTAAATTCTGTCAGAAGCGGGAAACCCGTTCTCCGCCAATGAATACCTCCCGCACACGGCTGAGCAGGTTGATGGGGTGTCCGCTGGTAATGACGATGTCCGCGTCCTTCCCGGGAGCCAGGGAACCCACCCGGTCATCGATACCGGCGATCCGGGCGGGATTGATGGTGATGGCGGCCAGGGCAGCCTCCGGCGTCATGCCGCCCTTCACCGCCAGGGCGGCGCACAGGGGCAGGTACTGAATGGGGACCTCCGGGTGGTCGGTGCAGATGGCCACCTTCACCCCCCGCATCGTCAGCACAGCGGGGCTTTCAATGGTCATGTTGGCCAGCTCCGGCTTGGACCGGTCCCCAAGACTGGGGCCGGTAATGACGGGCACTCCCTCCTGCTCCAGTAGCTCGGGGATGAGGTGCGCCTCGGTACCGTGGACGATGACGCATTTCAGGTGAAATTCCTTGGCGATGCGGATGCCGGTGGCGATGTCGTCGGCCCGGTGGGCGTGGATATGGACAGGCAGCTCTCCCCGGACCACAGGAAGCAGGGCCTCCAGCTTGGCGTCATAATCGGGCTTGTCCTCCTCCTCGTCCTGGGCCGCCCGCTCCAGCTTTTCCCCGTACTCCAGGGCTTTGCGCAGATTCTCCCGGATAATGGCCGCAGTGGCCATTCGGGTCACCGGGGTCTCATGGCGCTCGTTATAGACCCACTTGGGGTTTTCTCCCAGAGCCAGTTTCATGGCCACGGGGGCCTTGACCACCATGGCGTCCACCCAGCGGCCATTGGTCTTGACGGCGGCAAACTGGCCGCTGATGGGGTTGGCGGAGCCGGGGCCGGTCAGCACCGTGGTCACCCCGGCGGCCCGGGCCTCAGAAAAACAACGGTCCAGGGGATTGATGGCGTCAATGGCCCGGAGATGGGGGGTACAGGGGTCAGTGGACTCGTTCCCGTCATCCCCTTCAAAGCCCAGGGCGTCTCCGAACATGCCCAGATGGCTGTGGGCGTCGATATAACCGGGGAGAATGTGGCCCTCCTGGGCGTCCACCCGCTCCCCCTCCCAGTGCTCCGGGCACTCCTCCATGGGACCTGTCCCGGTGATCTTGTCCCCGGACACGGCCACATAGCCGTTGGGGATGGTCAGGCCCTCCATCGTATGGACGGTCCCGTTTACGATCAGCATGTCTCTTTCCTCCCATTTTCTGTGTTCGACGGTTTTCGTCAAAGCTTCCCATTGCTCCTTTGGGAAAAATATGATATCCTATTCCGGCAGCTCGACCAATATGCTTGTTCGCGCGGAGGCCTCCGCGCCTGGGGCGCCCCTTTGGGGCGTCTTTTTTTGCGCAAAAGGGCCGCTGCCTGCTGCGGCAGCGGCCCTGGCTGGACTTTTACCGGCGTCCGCCGCCGCCGCGGCGGTTCCCGCCCTTTTTCTCGATATAGCGCAGTTCGGACAGCTTGCTGTCAGAGGACTGCATAAACTGCTTCAGCCGGTCCTCGAAGTCAGTGGGCTCCTTGGGGGCCTGACGGACAAAGCCTACGGGCCGGGGACCGCCCTGATGGGGCCGGCCGCCGCTGGGACGCTGGCCGCCGTTTGCCGGACGGGGCGCCCGCTGGGGGGGCGGAGTGACCTGCTTGATGGACAGGTTGATCCGGTTGGCCTGGTCGATGCCGATGACCTTCACCTTGACCTCCTGCCCCTCATGCAGATGGTCCGACACCTCATTCACATAGGAATAAGCGATCTCCGAAATATGGACCAGTCCGGATCTGCCATCCGGCAGCGCCACAAAAGCGCCGAATTTTGTGATTCCCGTTACCTTTCCGTCCAAAATGGACCCAACACCAAACTCCATAAGCGACCGAAATATCCTCCTTGTTATTATCCCCCTGTCCGGCACGCACACATCCCGTCCGAACAAAAGTGTCTCTCTTTAGTTGGCCACGTCGTAGAACAAAAGCTCGTTCTGCTTCACATAGCCCTTTTCCCGGGCCACCCGCTCCAGCATCTCAGGGTCGTCGCTGTTTTCGATGGCGTCGGCCAGCTCCTGATTTTTCAGCCGCTGGTCCGCCACCTGCTGGGCCAGAAGGTCCCGCTGGCTCTGGGTGTTCTGGATCTGGCCCCGGAGATCCATGAGCGAAGTGACCATATAGATCAACAGAGCCAAAACCACGATCTTGGTCAAAAATCCGGCTTGTTTGAACCGCATCGCTCCGCTCTCTCCCCTCACGGGCCACGCGCCGCTGATAGGCTCGCTCCATGCCCCCAGTTTTATGCTTTATTCTATACCATTTGCCGCCGAAAAGAAAGGTGTTTTTTCCAAGTTTTCTGATTTTTTTCAAAATAGCCCGCAAGATCCGCAGCGGTACGGTCAAAATCCCCAAAAGAAGGGCGGTCAGGTCGGCCATCCGGTAGCCCAGCCAGAGAAAAATATGGCTGAGCGTCCAGAAATAGGCAGCGCCGCCCACCACGCAGAACAGCGCGCCGTACAGCCGGATCTCGCCGCCCCAGGCTCTCTGGGACCAGAGAAACAGCGCCAGAGTGGCCACCGCCCAGAACAGCAGGTCCAGTATGGACCCCAGCACCGGCTCCTTCACCCGCACCCGCAGGATCCGAAACAGGTCGTACAGCACTCCCAGGGCCGCTCCCAACAGCAGGGCCTGGCACAGCGCCCGGCCCTGCTGGGCCACATCGATGGTCATCCTCCCAGCAGGCGGCTGAGCAGTCCGCCCCGCTCCCGCCCCCTGGGCTCATAGATCAGGGCGTTGACGAGACCATCCACCTTCAGGTCCCCGCCGTCCAGCGACAGCTTCTCAATGTGCAGCCCCTCCCCCTGTACTTCCAGCCCGCCCCGGGCGGTGGACAGCAGGATGGAGCTCTCGTCAAAGCTCTCTACCTCCTCCACCCCGGAGATGGTAAGCTGCTCCCGGTCCTCCAGCACCACCCGGTGCGGCGCTCCGGGACGGAGCCGTTCTTCCTCATATGCCATGGGCCTTCCCCCCTTCCCGTTTTTCCATCTTATGGCCCGGCCAGTCCCGTTTATGCTACTTTTTCCCGCTCCCGGTCGGGATTGTCCAATTCGCACATGGAAATCAGGCGGGCTTTGCTGTACAATAGAAATGACTTCATTGCAGGAGGACTCTCCCATGATCAAAGCCATCTTTTTTGACATCGACGGGACCCTGGTCAGCTTCCGGACCCACCGGGTCTCCCCCGCGGTGATAGCGGCTTTGGGCAGGCTCCGGGAAAAGGGCATCAAGCTCTTCATCTCCACCGGGCGCCACCCCCAGATGCTGTCTTACATCCGCTCTGTTTTCCCCTTTGACGGCTGGATCACGCTCAGCGGCCAGTATTGTTTCTGCGGTGACCGGGTGCTCCACCGCAATCCCATGGACCGTCAGGCTGTATCCGGCCTGGTGGAAGCCACCCGAAACAACGACTTCTCCTGCATCTACCTGGAGGGGGAGGACATCTATATCAACTGCGCCGACGACCGCACGCGGAAATTTATAGGTGATCTGGATCTGCCCCTTCCCCCGGTCCAGGACCCTCTCCGTGCCCTGGAAGGCGAGCTGTATCAGGCCATCGTTTTTCTGACCCGTGAGGAGGAGGCCCTGTTGCTGAACAAAGCTCCCAATTTGAATACTACCCGGTGGCATCCGTACTTTTTGGATGTGATCCCCTCCGGCGGCGGAAAAGATAAGGGGATGGACGCCATGCTGGACGCTTTCCACATTCCTTTGGCGGAATCCATGGCCTTCGGAGACGGGGAAAACGACCTCTCCATGCTCCGCCACGCGGGCATCGGTGTGGCCATGGGTACCGCCAGCGGCCAGGTGAAGGCCGGGGCCGACTATGTCACCGGAACCGTGGATGAGGACGGCGTCCTCTCAGCGTTGATCCACTTTGGCTTGCTGTGATCAGCCCTTTACACATTATTTACAATTTGCTGTGGAATTTCCTCCCTATCAGGTGTACAATAAGAACAACTTTTTCAATCTGAATCTAGGAGGACTCATCTGATGAAACTGACCTTTTTTGGCGCCGCCCACGCGGTCACCGGAAGCTGCCACTGTCTGGAGGTAAACGGGAAAAAGATTCTCATCGACTGCGGCCTTCAGCAGGGCCGTGACGAGCACGATGACAACGCCCTGGACTTCGCCCCCAGCTACATCGACTATGTGCTGGTCACCCACGCCCACATCGACCACTCCGGCCGCATTCCCCTGCTGGTCAAGGAGGGATTCTGCGGCCAGATCCTCACCACCCGCCTCACCGGCCAGCTCATGTCCATCATGCTCCGCGACTCCGCCCACATTCAGGAGAGCGACGCCCAATGGCAGAACCAGAAGGGCAAGCGCGCCGGGCGGGAGGCTGTGGAGCCCCTGTACACCGTGGCCGACGCCGAGGCGGCCCTCCAGCTCATCCATACCTATGAGTACGGTGAGACCTTCGACCTGTGCGAAGGGGTCAAGGTCCGGTTCAACGACGCGGGCCACCTGCTGGGTTCCGCGGCCCTGGAGATCTGGGCCACCGAGGGAGACGTGACCCGCAAGATCGTCTTCTCCGGCGACCTGGGCAATGTGGACCAACCCATCATCCGGGATCCGGAGTTCGTGGACCAGGCGGACTATGTGGTCATGGAGTCCACCTACGGCGACCGGAACCACGAGCCCCCCGAGAGCTACACCGAAGCGCTGGCCGCCCTCATCGACGATGTATTTTCCCAGGGCGGCAACATTATCATCCCCTCCTTTGCGGTAGGCCGCACCCAGGAGCTGCTCTACTTCCTCCGGGAGATCAAAAACGAGGGGCTGGTCAAGACCGCCCCCAACTTTACCGTCTGCGTGGACAGCCCCCTGGCCGCCGAGGCCACCAAGATCTACGCCGGCAACCTCCACGGCTATCTGGACGAGGAGGCCATCGCCGTCCTCCAGAGCGGCGACGACCTGTTCACCTTCCCCGGCCTGACCCTGTCCCAGACCTCCGAGGAATCCAAGGCCCTGAACGCGGACAAGACCCCGAAAATCATCATCTCCGCCTCCGGCATGTGCGACGCCGGCCGGATCCGCCACCACCTGAAGCACAACCTCTGGCGCCCTGAGTGCGCCGTGGTCTTTGTAGGCTACCAGGGCGAGGGCACCCTGGGCCGCCGCCTGCTGGAAGGGGCCAAGTCGGTCAAGCTCTTCGGCGAGGAGATCGCCGTCCGGGCCCGGATCGTCAACTTCAAGGGTCTCAGCTCCCACGCCGACCGGGACCATCTGATCGCCTGGGCGGAGCACTTCTCCCCCAAGCCCCAGCAGGTCTTCGTGGTCCACGGAGACGCCCCCGTCACCGAGGTCTTCGCCGACACCCTCAACCAGCGGGGCATCCCCGCCCACGCCCCCCTGTACGAGGAGGTCTATGACCTGGCCGCCAACACCATGCTGGCCAAGGGCGTGGTGCTGGAGACCAAGCCCAAGTCCGGCGGCGCTTCCGCCGCCTCCCCCGCCTATGTCCGCCTTCAGGACGTGTCCAAGGAGCTGGAGCTGCTCATCAGCCGCAGCCGCGGCCGTCCCAACAAGGATCTGGCCCGTCTGGCCGACCAGCTGCGCCAGGTCATGGACAAGTGGGACGCCTGATCCCTTTTCCCACATACTTTTCCGTCTGGCCGCGCCAGCGCGCCTGAGATTCCCAGACAGAAACACAGATTGGAGTTTTGCCGCCTATGGAGATCGACCGCAAGGAACTGAAACGCCGGGCCCGGGAGGCCATGGGCCTCACCCGCCCCCGCTTCTGGGTGGTCGCGCTGGTCTACTTCCTCATGACCACAGGACTGTCCTACCTGCCAGACCAGCTGCTCTCGCTGCTGTCCAACGGAGAGACCGCGTTTACCCTCTCCCTGTTTTGCAGCATCCTCATGTCCCTCTACCTGGTCATCATCCAGTTCAGCTTCAACCTGTGGTCCCTGTGGACCAGCCGCAACATGGACCCGGGCCTGGGTTCCCTGCTCCAGGGCTTCTCTGTGGCCGGGCGGGTCATTGTCATGGAGGTCCTCATTTACCTGCGGGTCCTGGGCTGGTCCCTGCTGCTGGGCCTGCTGGTGGCCTCCCCCCTGGTTTACCTGCTCCTGATGGGTTCCTCCCTGCTGGCCCCCCTGCTGCTCCTGGTGATCGCGGGGCTGTACGCCGCCACATGGGCCATTATGCTGCGCTACGCCCTGGCCCCCTACCTCCTGGCCGACAGCCCCGACGCCGGGGCCTCCGCCGCCGTCCGCCGCAGCGCCGAGCTCATGCGGGGCTGGAAATGGGAGCTGTTCAAGCTGGAGTTCTCCTTCATCGGCTGGGCGCTGCTCTCCCTCCTGCTGTCCCTGCTGGTGACAGCCGCCGTCCTGTGGCACGCCGGCTTCTTCCAGGCGCTGGCCGCGTTCCCCCTCTCAGAGCTGCCTGATCTGATCGCCAACTACTCCATTTGGCAGACGGGAACGCCCACAGACCTGCTGGATCTGACCCAGGCGCAGATCGAGCTGTTCCATCTGTACAGCTCCGCCTCCGGCGGTCTCTGGGCCGGCCTCCTCACCGATCTGATCACACTGCCCGTGTTTCTATGGGTCACCCCATACCGCTCCGTGTCTGAAGCCGGCTTCTACGACGCGCGGCTCCAGCTCCAGCGCGCCAGCGCTCCGCCCCTCTGAATCAAACAAAAAGCCGCCCGCCCTGTTTTTCCAGGCGGACGGCTTTCTTCGCCGCGGCGGAAGACAGATATTTTTTGTCCCAATTTAGGAACATTCGTTTGACATTCGTACAAATGTATGATAAAATACAACTATCTTGGAAAACACCTTCCATCTGCGCCGAAAGGAGCCTCACCATGGCCAAACTGACCGCAAAGCAGCAGCAGATTTACGACTATATTCTCGCCTTTACCGCCGACCACGGCTATCCCCCCTCCGTCCGGGAAATCGGAGCCGCGGTCGGGCTCAAGTCGCCTTCCACCGTCCATTTCCACATGAAGGGGTTGGAGGAGGCCGGAGTCATCGTCAAAGCCGAGGGCAAGACCCGGGCCATCTCCCTCCCCGGCGTTCCCCTGGGGCCTGTGGCCGAGGAGTCGGACCCCCACGCCAACCAGGTGCCCATTCTGGGCAACGTGGCCGCCGGCGCCCCTATTCTGGCCCAGGAGTGCATCGAGGATTACCTGACCTTTGACACCAACGGCCTGTCTGGAGAGCACTTCGCCCTCACCGTCCGGGGAGAGTCCATGCTGAACGCCGGTATTCTGCCCGGAGATCTGGTGGTGGTCCACCGCCAGCAGGACGCCCATAACGGGGAGATCGTAGTGGCTCTGTTTGAGGATGAGGCCACTGTGAAGACCCTGTCCCGCAAGGACGGCCATACCTGGCTGCTCCCTGAGAACCCCGCCTACGACCCCATCGACGGCACCTACGCCGAGATCATCGGCAAGGTGGTGGCCGTGGTACGGCGGTACTGATCCCACAGCATACAAAAAGCCCTCTGCTTTCGGACGGGTGCTCATAAGAAAGTAATTCCAGAAATTACGATTATGGCATCTGTCAGACGGGGTTGGTAAACGAAATAACGGGTATTCGGTGAAAGCCGGGTACCCGTTATTTTTTTGCCCTTAACTGAAAGCAATAGATTTATTCACAGGTTTCGAGTATAATGAAGCTATAATCATCCTATCCCAACCAATCCGAGATTTTTTCAAAAAATCTCAAAAAATTTTGGAAACATTGGAACAATTCAGCCCTTTTCATGCCATATATAGTAGAGGGCTATTTCAAAACGATTGGAGGTGACGCTTTTGGACAAGCAGAAAGGCCCGACAGGTTTCATTGTAGTGCTGCCCGGTGAGGTCATCGAGATACCGCAGGACAGCGACAAGTCATGGCTGACCCTGTTTTATAGCCTACCGAGGGAACTTGCGGAAAAGTGGAAGCCAGCCTACGATCTGCCCCGCTGCCCCTATGAAGTTCTGAGGACGGACAGGTATGACCACATCGTATGTGATGATATGTTTAAGCTGCTTGTGTGGGACTGCTACGCATGGAGCGCATGGCAGTTTTTCCAAATAAAAGACCGCAAGGGCAATTATCGTGACATTCCCGGCAGCTGGATGCAGTATGCAGGATATTTCCCACTGTGGGGGTTGTCATACAACATTATCCCTTACATCCGAATGAAGTTTGAACAGAACGGACTTGGCTTCCAAAACCTTTACAACATCCCGCAGGGCGTGGAAGTGCCGTGGCTGACCTATCAGCAGTTCAGTAATCTAATCGGCAATGTCACCGATATGGTGATTGCAGAACAGAACTGGCAGCCCATGATCGATGCTATCTGGGAAAACCGCACCGTGGAGGACTACGAAACCACAAGTAGCACCGTCAAGACCGATTTCATGCGGAAGTGGCATCACAACCGTTCCGGCAAGCCAATCTCTCTGGATGAAATGATGGAGAGCGAGGACGGTGATATTTTCGATGTGGCAGACCCCCGCAGCGATTTTGAGAACTCCGTTATTTCTGAAATGCAGATTGCTTCCTTTGCGGAAAGCACCATCACAGAGAAAGACCGGGAGATATTGAAGCTGCGAATGGAGGGCTACACTGAGCAGGAGATCGCAGACAAGGTTGGCTACAAGACCGCCAGCGCAGTCCATAAGCGGATCACCAAGATCGCAAACGCTTATGAGGATTTTGTGACAGCAGAATATCAGAAGTATTTGGACAAGTAAACAGACGCAGAAGCGGCAGCAGTTACCGAAATGGTGACTGCTGCTTTTTCATGTAGGAAAGGAGTTTTTTATGAGCAGAGAGCCGTTTGAAACCGTGCCCGATGTAATGGACGCAAAGCAGCTTGCGGAAGCATTGCAGATTTCCAAGGCGGGTGCATACAACCTTTTGAACAGCCCGGATTTCCCGACCTTGCGGATCGGCGGGCGCAAATTGGTGATGAAAAATGAGCTTGTGGAATGGCTGAAAAGCCGCACAAACCGAAAAGCGTGAAAACACGGTTAAGAGCTGGAAAAGTGGCAAATCAACCGATAGCGATAGCCGAAACATACTTTGCATCGTTTAGAGTGTTTCTATCGGAAAATCGTACCACTTTTCCAATTCAAGAGCCGAGAAAAATTTGCGAAAAACAGGAGGTTTTATGAGAACAGGACTTACCAAGAGAGAAAAGACTACCGCCATCTATTTTGACGAGTATGGCAGCATGATCGAGGTGTAAACCCACAACACCGATCTAAAAAAGCGGCTGACAGCATTTGCGGAGAAATACCCGCAATGCTGCCGCCAGATTGACGATGATGAGCAAGGTGGGCTGATCTTTGAGATTGAAAAAGGCAGATTAAGTTTCCGGTTGACTGCGCCATACAGCGAGGAGCGGAAACAGGCGGCGAGTACTTTAGCAAAAGAAAATAGTTTCTTTTTGCGAAAATAATCTTCACAATCTCGCACATTAATTGCGTTTTTTCGAGTTCTGTGCTATAATAAAAATAATTACACAAGAGTGAGGTGCAAAATGGAAATTAGCTACAACAAGTTATGGAAATTGCTAATTGACAAAGACATGAACAAGACCGATTTACGTTCCTTGGCTCATTTGAGTTCAGGAACAATAGCTAAGCTTGGAAAGAACGAAAATGTTACTACCGACGTTCTTGTTAGAATATGTTCCGCTTTAGAGTGTGATTTATCTGATATAATGGAACTTCAACCAGTAAGTAAATGACATATTGATAAATAGATTTAACCAGACAAAAGGAAAATGATTATGAGTTCTGAAAGATTAAAGATGATAGATTTGTTTTCTGGTGCAGGCGGCCTTTCTGAAGGCCTCTCCGAAGCCGGATTCCACAGTCTATTTGCTTCCGAGATTGTTCCTGTATATGCGCAGACTTACCAAAAGAACCATCCTAACACTACAGTATTTACTGCTGATATTCGAGAATTAGATGCAAATGAAGTTCGGAAAAGTTTGGGTATTGAGCGAGGAGAGCTTGACTTAATTGCAGGTGGCCCTCCCTGCCAAGGGTTCTCTATCAATGCCCCCATTCGTACCATTCTTGACGAGCGTAACCATTTGTTCAAAGAGTATCTTCGCTTTGTTGACGCTTTTGCTCCTCGAGCGGTTTTAATTGAGAACGTCCCAGGACTGGTATCTTTTGAGCATGGCGCTACGCTCCACGCTATTTTGGATGCGTTAGCAGAGTTAGGCTACGGTGCAGATGTAAGGATCTTGGGTGCACCCTATTATGGAGTGCCGCAAATGCGCTGGCGTACTATTGTGCTGGGTGTGCGTGGAAGAACACTGCCCGCAGGAGCATACCCTGAACCGATTTACCATGCCCCCATTCGAGCCAATTTTACAAGCACATTTGACGGACAATCTATTATTAAAGAGCCATCACCGGAAGCAAACGCAAATTTTGTTACGGTATACGAAGCAATTGGAGACTTGCCGCCGTTAGAAAGTGGAGAGCAGGGCGCTACAATTAAGGAATATCGTTGCGATGCTTTTTGTGACTACCAGCGTAGATCTCGGATCGGATCTGTCGGAGTATTAAATCATGAAGCTCCTCGACTGTCCCCCATAAATCTAAAACGTTTGGAGTATATCAAGCCCGGTGGGAATTGGACGGATATTCCCGATGATCTGCTCCCCAAAGGAATGCAGAAAGCAAGGAAATCTGACCATACGAAAAGATACGGTCGAGTCTTGCCCGATGGGTTAGCATCGACCATATTGACAAAATGCGATCCACACTGGGGGGCTTTCTTTCATTATGAACAGAATCGTTCCTTTACTGTTCGTGAGGCAGCTCGGTTGCAATCTTTCCCGGATCATTTTGTATTCACAGGAAATCTTGCTGAACAATTTGCTCAGGTTGGAAATGCTGTTCCACCGCTACTGGCACAGGCCGTTGGCCTATCTTTGCGCTCAGTTTTAGAAACGGAGGATTGACGTATGTCTGGCTATATTTCAGAAATCTTTGGTTATCGTGCAGAGGATACTTCGGATATCGCATTGCAAAATGTATCTAAACAAGTGTGCCCTTTTCTATCCTCGTACTGCACAAAGGCGCTTGGAGATAAGGCAAATAGAACACTTTCTGGTGTTTGTTCTGTGCGACAAGTTACTCCAGGATCGCCCGATGTAATCTGTTGTCCGAATAGAATTTATGCTGAAAATTATAAAATGCTGTCTACAGTGGCGCAGAAGGCGTTTGGTGCGGAGTATAAACTATATGCTGGTAGGCTCGCGGTTTCCAAAGCAAAAGAGGAAAATGGCGCTGTTGCTGTTTTTGGTCACGGGTGGGGCGGCGAGCTACCATTGCCCAAACGGCAAGGGAAAGGTTCCTACTACGTTGACTGGATTTTAGCTCGATTGGACGAAACCGGTGAACTAATGGAATTCACCGCCATTGAAGTACAGACTATTGACACAACAGGCTCCTATCAAAATGCCCGTCGAGCATTGATTGAGCGGCATGAAATTGAAAAGGATACTGTTGGCTTGAACTGGGAGAATGTTTCAAAGAGAATCATTCCTCAAATCATCTATAAAGGTCAAGTTCTCCAACGCGAGGAACTGTGCCGAAGTGGTCTGTACTTTGTATGTCCAAAGCCTGTTTACGATAGAGTGCTTGAACGGTTAGGCGGCAAAGAAAAGCTTCCTCAATTCCCAACCCAACCTGCTGCAATTCATTTTGTTGCATATGACTTTCTTCCGGATATACCTGTTATGGATGGAACAATTCGACCACTGGGAATCATTGAAGAATACTGTACAACCGTTTACAAAGTACAAGAAGCATTTTCAGCTGTAGATTTGCCAGATCAAAATGTATACCGGGATGCAATCAGACGCTCGTTGTATGATTGAGGAGGGATGAACATATGCTGCTTAAGAAAGTAACCATTCATAAGTATAAGAGCTTTTTAACAGAGCAGACCTATGAGGTTGAAAGCCAGATTACACGGATCGTCGGCAAAAACGAATCTGGAAAAACGGCGCTGCTCGAAGCTCTGGCAAAATCAAATTATTTTGAGGATAACGCAGACTTCAAATTCGATAAGGATTTGGATTATCCCCGCAGTGAGTTGACAAAAGTACGTACCGAAAATCCCAAAGTGCTAACTTGTGAGTATGAATTATCTGACGAAGATGTAAAAAGTGTAGAGGAAGTTTTTGCGGAGGGCATAATTTCTAAGCAGAGCTTTTCGGTGACATCTTACTACGATAACACTCGGACAACAACGGGAGTTTCAACCGATTTCGGAGTTTTTAAAGATTGGCTGATTTTGGCTTTTGGCGTGGGAGAACAAGGCAAGGAATTTATTCATGCCGCAACTGATTATCCTGCCTTGGTAAGCGTTGTTTCCGAAAACAGCTCTCTGCCAGGCATGAACGAGATTAAAGCCGAACTGGAGAAGATCAAACAGGGGTCAAACGGATGGGCGAATCCACTCGAAGGGTATATCTATAAGACCTGTATTTCTCCTGCCATTCCGAAGCTATGGTATTTTAGCGATTACTTCAGCTTGCCGTGCAGAATCAACCTGAATGATTTTGCCGCCGGAAAACCGACAGGAAGTCTTTCTTCAGAGGAATACAAAATTGCTAAAGCTCTGTTCGAATTGAGTGGTTTGCAAATTGCTGATATTCAGTCTGAAAGCAATTTTGAAGCATTCAAAGCACAGTTGGAAGCAACCTCTAATTCCATCACAGATGAAATGTTTGAGTACTGGACAACCAACCAGAATCTTGAGATTCGCTTTGAAATCGAGCACGCTGCAAATAATGTCCGCTATCTTAATATCAGAATTTATAATTCCAAACACAGGGTAACATTGCCACTAAAAAATCGCAGCAAGGGTTTCCTTTGGTTTTTCTCTTTCCTTGTCTGGTTTAGCAAAATCCAAGGTGACAAGAACAGTAAATACATTTTGTTGTTGGACGAGCCCGGACTTAGCCTCCATGCCTCTGCACAAAATGATCTGCTACGATTTATTGATGAAAAGCTTGCACCCGAATATCAGGTTATATACACAACACATTCGCCCTTTATGATTGATTCCTTAAAACTAAACGAGGTGCGGACTGTCTATGATACACAAAACCCAAAAATCGGCAGCGTTATTTCGGATGCTGTTGAAGAAAAAGACTCCGATACTTTGTTCCCGTTGCAGGCAGCATTAGGCTACACGATCGCTCAGAATCTGTATGTTTCCCCCAAGAATCTTTTGGTTGAGGGCATTTCAGATTTGGTGTACCTCAACCACTTCTCCACTATTCTCAAGGATATGGGTAAAGAAGGACTGTCTGATGATGTTACCATTGTCCCGGTAGGAGGTGCAGATAAGATTGCAACCTTCATTTCTCTGATGCGAGGTAATGAGCTATCCACAGTATGCTTGCTCGACACCTTTACGGATCAAAAAGCAGAAGTCCGCTTGAAGCATATGGTTGAGCAAAAAATTATTGCTGATAAGAAAATTTTGTACTACCATTCTGTGACAGGCCAAACCTTTGCCGACATTGAAGACTTGTTCCGTAAGGAAGAATATCTTGCGCTGTATAATGGGGCATTTGGTACATCTGTTCAGAGCGCTGATCTTGATGTGGACAAGCCAATAATGGCGCAATTGAAGCGGCTTAATGGAAACAAATCCTTTAATCACTACTCGCCTGCAAATTATATGGCAAAGAATATTGGAACGCTTAGATTTTCCGAAGAAACAATAGACCGGTTTGAAAAGCTGTTTGCACTGGTTAATAGTAAATTCGACTAAAGATTACGAAAAATCCCTTTGGAACAAAGGGCGCACTTCTATACAGGGGCAAGCCCTGTATGTGCGCTCTGCGAGGCAGACAGCCCGGACACTTGGAAGTCCGGGCTGTTTTGCGTCACTTCGTTCCGTACAAGGGGCTGCACCCCTTGCGCTGCTTACGCAGCTATCCCAGCGCACTTTGCGGCGGGAACAATCTGCTTTCAGCAGACAGTCCCCGCCGCAAAGTCTGAAAATCCCATACCGTCAGCCAGACCGTCTACTGAAAATGTAGGCGGTCTTTTTTATCCCATCTATCCTATCCATCCCATCACAAGGAGGTCATGTACTATGCCGAAACAGAAAACCATCCCCGAACTGAAGGCCGAGATCACCGCCAATGAGCGCCAGCTTGCCCAGCTCCGGCACAAACAGCAGCAGCTTGAAAACCGTGCCGCCTACTACGAAAAAGGTGACCGCCGGAAACGGGCGCACAGGCTGATCACTCGTGGAGCCGCTGTGGAGAGTGTGGCCCCGTTGGCGAAGGTGTTGAGCGAAACTGAGTTCTATTCCTTCGTGGAAAAAGCCCTCGCCTTGCCGGAGGTCCAGGGCCTGCTTATGGAGGCCGTCAACGAACACAACAAAACTGAGTTTGGAGGTGATTGACCATCGCACTGTATCATTTTCATGTAACCCAGATCAAGCGCAGCGCCGGACAGTCTGCCGTGGCCGCTGCCGCCTATCGCTCCGGCGAAAAGCTGCACAGCGAGTATTACGGTGAGGACAGCGACTACACCCGCAAGGGCGGCGTGATCTGTTCGGAAATCCTGCTACCGTCCCA
>Ga0129308_1000479_pt1 | contig 58447 bp, 55 predicted proteins | sample L827metagenome_FD_94440 | JGI IMG/M metagenome (GOLD analysis project Ga0129308, IMG submission 94440) | Ring-tailed lemur group fecal microbial communities from Wisconsin, USA - L827 metagenome | ecosystem: Host-associated > Mammals > Digestive system > Large intestine > Fecal | place: USA...
AGGCCAAGGCCACTGTCGAGGGCGCTCCCAAGACCCTGAAGGAGGCCGTGTCCAAGGACGAGGCCGAGGAGCTGAAGAAGAAGCTGGAAGAGGCCGGCGCCAAGGTCGAGCTGAAGTAAGTTTCCTGAAATTCAGTCTGAAAAGACCCGCAGCAGTTCGTAAGGAACCGCTGCGGGTCTTTTTATATGCCCGTCATTCTGGTCAGATTTACAAATCTTTTTATTCTTTAGTTCACTAATTCAGTAATATACTCCATTGTGAAATTGTTGTTTCTTCTCTATAATTAGGACCAACATCAGCGGTGATGCGGCTGCAAGGGAGCTCCCGGGAGGGAGCTTCCACTTTATCCGCCGCACACAGCCTGCATTTTCTGAAATCCCGCGCTGGTGTGGCCCGCCGGCAATTTAAGGCCGCTTATCCCGGCCCCCACATTTTGAGGAGTGATCATGTTGAAGGTACTGAAACAGCCTGAGAAGAAGACCTATGAGCGGGACGCCCAGTTGACCCATACCGTGCTGGACATCATTGACAACGTCCGCGCCAGGGGGGACGAGGCGCTGATCGAGTACGCCGCCAAGTTCGACAAGATGGAGATCCAGACCGTCAAGGTGGACCCGGAGACCGTCAAGGCCGCCTACGGCAAAGTGGACCCCGAAACCGTCGAGGCCATCCGTTTCTCCGCCGGACAGATCCGCTTCTTCGCCGAGAAGCAGCGTGAGTGCCTGAAGGACCTGGACATCCAGAGCCGTGTGGCCGGACTGGAGATCGGCCACCGGATGATCCCGGTGGAGCGCTGCGGCTGCTATGTGCCCGCCGGGCGTCACCCCCTGCCCAGCTCCGCCCTGATGGGCATCGTCACCGCCAAGGTGGCCTGGGTCAAGCACGTGGCCGCCTGCTCCCCCGCCTTCCAGGGCTGCGGCACCATCCACCCCGCCGTTCTGGTGGCCATGGACATCGCCGGCGCGGACGAGATCTACTGCATGGGCGGCGCCCAGGCCATCGCCGCCTTCGCCTACGGCACCCAGACCATTGAGAAGGTGGACCTGATCGTGGGTCCCGGCAACCGCTTCGTCACCGAGGCCAAGCGCCAGGTGCTGGGAGACGTGGGCATCGACAGTCTGGCCGGTCCCAGCGAGGTGCTGATCATCGCCGACGAGACGGCCAATCCCACCTTCGTGGCCATCGACCTGCTGGGCCAGGCGGAGCACGACCCCAACGCCAAGCCCATCCTGGTGTGTACCAGCCAGGAGGTCATCGACCGGTCCATGGAGGAGCTGGCCCGGCTGCTGCCCACCCTGGAGACCCGGGAGGTGGCCGCCCAGTCCTGGCAGGACAACGGCGCGGTATACCTGGCCGACTCCATGGACGAAGCCATTGACATCTCCAACCGCATCGCCCCCGAGCACCTGGAGGTCCAGGTGGCTGACGAGCGGGAGGTGGCCAAGCGCCTGCTGCACTATGGCTCCATGTTCGTGGGGCATTACGCCCCCGTGGCCTTCGGGGACTTCGTCTCCGGCCCCAACCACACCCTTCCCACCATGGGCACCGCCCGCTACTCCAACGGCGTGTGGGTGGGCACCTTCATCAAGACCCCCTTCCACCAGTTCGTCTCCAAGGAAGGCTGCGCCAATCTGGCCCAGCCCTGCATGAAATTCGCCCAGGTGGAGGGGCTCCAGGCCCACCGGGATTCCGTCCGCCTGCGGGTAGAGGCATAACCGCCCGGAGACATGTCAAAAGGGAGGGACCGGAATGACAAGCGCTCAGACAGTTCAGGACAAGTACATCGCCCTGGAACTGCGGCATATCACAAAGCTATATTCAGGCACGGTGGCGCTGGATGACGTGAGCCTGACCGTCCGCCGTGGCGAGGTGCACGGCCTGATCGGCAAAAACGGCGCGGGCAAGTCCACCCTGGTGGGGGTCATCTCCGGCATCGTCACCCCCAGCAGCGGCGAGATCCTGGTCAACGGACATACCTTTTCGTCCCTGTCCCCCATCTCCGCCAAGCACCAGCATATTTCCATCATCACCCAGGAGCCCCAGGTCATCGAGGAGAGCACCGTAGCGGAAAATTTCTTCATGCCCCTCTACGCCGGAAAACAGGTCATCGACTGGCGGGAGATGGCCCGGCGGGCCTCCGCCATTCTGGAGGAGGCCGGGTTCCCGCTGGACGTGTCCACCCGGATGCGGGACCTGTCCATCAGCGAGCGGCAGCTGCTTCTGGTGATCAAGGCCTGCTATGTGGAAAACGCCGACATCATCATCATGGACGAGGTGTCCGCCTCCCTGAGCCAGAAGGACCAGGCCATCCTGTACCGGATCATTCAGCAGCTCATCGCCCAGAACAAGACGGTCATCTTCATCTCCCACCACACCGGGGAGCTGCTCCAGGTCTGCGACCGGGTCACCGTCATCCGGGACGGCCACAACGTGGGCAGCGTGGACCGGAAGGACCTGAACATGAAGAAGCTGGCCTCCCTGATCGTGGGCAGCACCAACTATGACGAGCTGGTGATGGACGACCTGTCCTCCATGATCCGGGACGAAGAAGTGTTCGCCCTGAAGGACTTCACCAGCTACGGCAAGTTTCAGGACATCAGCCTCTCCCTGCGGCGGGGGGAGATCGTGGGGCTGGCCGGCCTGCGGGGCAGCGGCCGGACCGAGCTGTTCAAGAGCATCGTGGGCATCGACCCCCACGACAAGGGGACGCTGCTCCTCCAGGGCAAGGAGAAGCGGTACGCCTCCCCCGCCGCCGCCTGCGGCGACGGCGTGCTCTACCTGGCGGAGGAGCGCGAGGCCGAGGGGCTGATCCCCATCGCCTCCATCAAAAAGAACATCACCATCAGCATCCTGCCCAAGCTGAGCCGCTGGGGCGTCATCCGGAAGAACACGGAGGACCAATGCGCCGACGCCCTCATCCGGACGCTGGACATCAAAGCCGTCTCCCGCAACCAGGAGATCAGCCAGCTCAGCGGCGGCAACAAGCAGAAAGTCCTGGTGGCCAAGATCATGGCCCACACCCCCCTGGTCTGCCTCCTGGACGAGCCCACCCGGGGCGTGGACATCGAGGCCAAAGAGAGCATCCTGGACACCATCAACCGGGAGCTGCGCAAGGAGTCCTGCGTTTTGATCAGCTCCCCCGGCGTGGAGGACCTGATCAAGATCTGTGACCGCATCCTGATCCTGTACGAGGGACGGATCATCGACCAGTTCCACCGGGGCCAGTTCTCCGAGCAGGAGATCTACCGGGCCATGCAGGGCGAGATCATTCATCATACCGACGAGGTGAGCAAACTATGAGACTGCGCACAAAAATTCAGCTGACCCTGCTGGATAATCTGGTCTGGGTCCTCCTGGCCGTCTTTTTCCTGGTCAACGCCATCTTCACCCCCAATTTCTTCACGGGAAAGAACCAGCTGAACATCCTGTACCAGTCCGCCACCCTGGGGCTGCTGGTGCTGGGCCAGGGCATCGTGATGATGGTGGGCGAGCTGGACCTGTCCATGGAGGCCACCCTGGCCTTCGCCCCCGGCGTGACCATCCTGGCCGCCCGGCAGCTGGGGCTTGGCCCGGTGGTGAGCATCCTGCTCACCCTGGCGGTGGGTCTGGCCATCGGCTGGTTCAACGGCTTCTGCGTGGCAAAGCTGCAGACCAACTCCTTCCTGCTCACCATGTCCACCCAGATCGTCATGCGGGGGCTGGTACTGTTTCTGGTCCCTTTCTCCCTGGCGGGGCTGGACAGCGTCTACACCTTCCTGGGCCGGGGCCGCGTCGGCACCATCCAGGTGGCCATCCCGGCGCTGCTGGTCATCTACCTGATTTTTGAGTTTATCTTCCGCAAGACCATCTTCGGCCGCCGCTTCACCCTCACCGGCGGCAACCGGCGGGCCTCCTACATCTCCGGCATCAATACCGACCGGGTGATGATCATGGCCTTTGTGCTGGCGGGCCTGCTGTCCGCCCTGGCCGGCCTCATTACCGCCGGACGGCAGAACGCCGTATCCAACAGCATGGGTGAGAACATGGTCATGATGGCCTTCGCCGGCGCGATTTTGGGGGGCTGCAGCTTCAACGGCGGCATGGGCAAGCCCATCGGCATGCTGGGCGGCACCCTGCTGCTGGGCATGATCGACAACGCGCTGACGCTGAACGGCGTGGACGTGAACCTGGTGAGCGCCACCAAGGGCGCCCTGATCTTTGTGGCCATCCTTCTGGACCGGGTCCGGTTCAAGCTGACGGCCCGGATCATGCACCAGGAGAACATGCGCAAACTGCTGGCCGCCCAGGAGGCCCAACTTTCAAATGGACCCGACGCGGCCTGAGCCGCTGCGGTTTCAGAATCTCTGGATCTGTGTTATGAAATGGAGGAGAAATGATATGAAAAGAATTGTTAGCCTGCTGCTCACCGCCGCTCTGATGACCAGCCTGCTGGCCGGCTGCGGAGGGAAATCCGGCAGCGGCTCCGCCGCCGGGACCGCTTCCGGTTCCGCCCCTTCCGCCGGGAGCGCTTCCGCCTCTCAGGAGACCAAGACCATCGGCATGGTGGTGAAGAACACCTCCGCCGAGTACATCCAGGCCTTCCTGATCGGCGCCCAGGACACCTGCGACAAGTACGGCATCGAGCTGAAGACCGTGGACGCCCAGGGCGACAGCCTGAAGATCATGGACGCCATCGACAACTATATCGTCCAGGGCATTGACGGCTTCATCCTGGCCGGCGCGGTGGACCTGGTCACCCTGGTCCCCGGCATCGAAAAGCTCAACGAGGAGGGCATCCCCGTATTCGCCCTGGACACCTGCCCCGAGGGCGGACACGTGGATATGTTCATCACCAACGACCTGGTGGACTCCTCCAAAAAGGCCGCGGAACAGATGGTCCAGGGCATCAAGGAGGCCCACAACGGCGAAGTGCCCGAGGGCGTCGTCATTGAGATCACCGGTGCCCTGGTGGACATGTACACCACCGAGTGCCACGAGGGCTTCTCCTCCGTCATGGAGCAGTATCCCCAGCTCACCGTGGTCCAGGGCGAAGGCAACTGGAACAACGACGACTCCTACGCCCGCACCAGCGACCTGCTGACCCGTTACGGCGACGACGTGGTGGGCATCTACGTCCACACCCCTGACATCATGGGCTCCGGCGCCGTGGCCGCGGTGGAGGCCGCCGGTCTGGACCCCGCCGACTACTTCATCTCCGGCATCTGCATCGGCAAGGAGGGCATCGAGCTGCTGAAGCAGGGCAAGCTGTACGCCGTGGTGGAGCAGCCCGCTCTGGACAGCGCCATGATGGCGGTGGAGTATCTGAACAAGATCTTCAACGGCGAGGAGATCCCCCAGGTGGGCGACACCATCACCGAGGAGGGCGCCCTCTGGTCCCCCGCCTACGTGATCGAAAACGAATTTGCCGACAGCGGCTCCACCATGATCCTCCAGGGCCCCCTGGTCCCCCAGGACTGCGATCCCAACGACAGCCTGCTCTGGGAGAACCGGATCGGCTGATGAATGACGGCCCCCGCCGGGCGGCCTGAAGGGCACAGCAGGATAGAGCCGGCGCGTGGCTGGCCCTATCCTACTGCCCTATTCCGGGAAAAGCCGCCGCGGGCGCCTGTGTACAGAAGGAGACAGCTATGAGTTTGATGAATGGGAAAAACCTGTTTGACGTGTCCGGCAAGGTGGTCCTCATCACCGGGGCCGGCTCCGGTCTGGGGGAGGGCTACGCCCTGGCCTTCGGGGAGGCCGGCTCCACCGTCATCTGCGCCGGACGGAACCAGAGCCGCCTGGACAACACGGTGCGGCAGATCCGGGAAAACGGCGGCTCCGCCCAGGCGTACACGGTGGACGTCACCGACCTGGACTCCATCCAGGCGATGGTGGCCGCCGTCACGGCGGACCACGGGCGGATCGACGTGCTGGTCAACAACGCCGGTTATGAGAACATCCAGCCCTTCCTGGAAGTGACCCCCCAGGTCTACGACGACATCATGAACGTGAACATGAAGGGGGTCTTCTTCGTGGCCCAGGAGGTGGCCAAGGTCATGAAGGAGCACGGGGGCGGCAAGATCATCAACATCGGCTCCCTGGGCAGCTTCATCGGCCTGGCCGAGTCCAGCGTCTACTGCTCCACCAAGGGCGGCGTGATCCAGCTGAGCAAGACCATGGCCATCGAGCTCGGCCCCTTCAACATCCAGGTCAACTGTCTGGCCCCCGGCTACTTCATCACCCCCATGACCCAGCCCTTCTACGACGACCCCCAGCACCGCCAGTGGATCGAGAGCCGCATCCCCCTGCACCAGTGGGGCACCACCCTGGACCTGGCCGGTCCCGCCCTGTTCCTGGCCTCCGCCGCCAGCAACTATGTCACCGGCGAGACCATCAAGGTGGACGGCGGCTGGCTGGCCAGCTAACGCCGCGCGGGAAAGGAGAATCATCCATGGAAGCCATCCGATACTACGGCCCGGGCGACGTGCGCTGCGTCCAGGTGGAGCGTCCCTCCTTCGGTCCCCGGGAGGTGCTCATCAAGGTCTCCTACGCCGGGATCTGCGGCTCAGACCTCCACATCTACCGCAAAGGCATGTTCATTCAAAACATCCCCGAGACCATGGGGCATGAATTCGCCGGCGTCATCCAGGAGGTGGGCAGCGAAGTCACGGGTCTGGCTCCCGGCGACGTGGTCATTGCCGACCCCATGGTCCCCTGCATGGCCTGCGGCAGCTGCCGCCAGGGCAGCTACAACACCTGCGAGGCCCTGGGCTTCATCGGTGAGGTCCGCCCGGGCTGCTTCGCGGAGTACATCGCCCTGGATCAGGACGTGGTGCTGAAGGTCCCGGGGGCGGGGGACCAAAAGCTGCTGGCCCTGTCCGAGCCCCTGGCCGTGGCGCTGAACATCTGCCGGCGGGCCCGCTTCCAGCCGGAGGACCGGGTGGCCCTGATCGGCGCGGGCCCCATCGGTCTGCTGACCGTCCTTGCCGCCAAGGCGCTCTGCGGCGTCACCCACATCACGGTGGCGGACCTCTCCCAAGCCAGGCTGGCCTTGGCCCGGCAGGTGGGGGCCTCCTCCGTCTGCCAGAGCCTCCCGGAGGGACAGAAATTCTCCAAGGTCATCGACGCCGCCGGCCAGTCCGCCACCCTCAACGCCGCCGTCCGCCACACGGAGGCCAACGGCTTCACCTATGTGGTCAGCATCTTTGAGGACGGCGTATCTCTGGACGTCAACGCCCTGGTATCCGCCCAGATCACACTGGTGGGGTGCAACGTGTACACCAGGGATGACCTGGCCCGGGCGGCGCAGGTCATCTCCGACGGCACCGTGGACGTGGAGCCGCTGATCTCCCAGGTCCTGCCCCTCTCCCAGGGGGCGGAGGCCTTCCGCATCCTGACCTCCCGGGAAAAAGGAGCCGCCAAGATCCTCCTGCGGGCCTGAGCCCGGCCATTTTCCTGTGTCCGCCCGGACCACCGGATTCCAAACGTCCCCCTGGCTGGAACAATACGAAAACCGGGGCTTTCCGCAGCCGCCCCGCAAAAGGACAAAGGCGTCCGGCGCTTTCGCGCCGGACGCCTTGTTTTTCTCTTGGCTGAAAAGCCGCTTCCTTTTTACAGCAGACAGACCATCAGGGGGATGGTGACCACACACAGCAGGCTGGACAGGCACACAGTCCGGGCCGCCAGCTGGGTACAGCCGCCGTATTGCTCCCCCAAAACCACCGTTGCCACGGCGCTGGGCATGGACATAATGACCAGCGTCACCCCCACCACCATGGGATTGGCGATGGGCAGCAGGGACAACACGCCCCATGTGGCCAGGGGCAGGAGGACCAGGCGGGTCAGGGAGGCGGTGATGGCGTCCCGGTCACGGACCACGTCGGCCACGCGGTTGGCCGCCAGATTCGTCCCCGTGATGAACATGGACAGGGGGGTGGTCACATTGGCCAGATGCTGGAGGGGCGTTTTGACCACCTCAGGCACGGGCACCTGGAAGCAGTAGAGGACCAGCCCCGCCACAATGGCCAGATTGATCATGCTGAAGATCACCTTTTTCCAGGAGACCTTGGCCTCTCCCGCCTCGGAGCCGTCCAGGGAGATCATCTTCGCGCCCAGCGTATAGAGCAGCAGATTGAAGGGCACCCCCAGCATCACCGCCAGAGCCAGCCCCTCCTCCCCGAAGATGGCGTATGCCACGGGGTAGCCCATGAAGCCATTGTTGCAGAAGGCGCAGCAGGTGTTCCACATCCCCCGCCGCCCCCGGGGCACCCGGAACAGCCGGGCCAGCAGCCAGCTGATCCCAATGTAGCTCAGATGGAAGCAGAAGCCTATGGCGAAAAGCACCAGGGCGTCCCGCAAAAAGCCGGGGTCAAAGGGCCGCAGCATGGATAAGACGATGGTGGCGGGCAGGGTGATCTTCATCAGAAGCGCCGTCAGCGGGGCTGACGCCGAGGCGGACAGCACCTTGGTCCGCACCGCCAGAAAGCCCACGCCAATGAGCAGGAACAGGCCCACCAGACTGGAAAGCAGCACCGTAACAGACATTTTTCCCGTTACACCTCATTTCAAAAGCCGGAGGTCCCCGCGTTTTCTGTCATCCCGGCGCCAAGGGGTATCGGAGAGGACCGGAAACATTATAGCAAAAATCTTCCCGCCTGTCACCACCCGGCGCGGGAAAACGCGGTCTGCCCGGCCCGCTTCTCCCTTGTGCTTTCCGCGCTGATTTTCTCCGCCTTGATCCCGGTGGAGCCGGAGGCAGCTCCGGGGCTGATACCGGCATGGCCATCTGTTGCGTAAAAAATCCTCCTGCCAGGACGGCAGGAGGATTTTTTCGGATATTCAGCGGTTTTTGAAGGACGTGACCTTCTCCTTGTTCACGAAGGCCTTCATGGCGTCCTTCTGGTCCTCGGTGGCGAAGCACAGGCCGAAGGCCTCGCTCTCGTAGGCCGTGCCGGTGGCCATGTCGGTCTGGAGGCCCCGGCGGATGGCGGCCTTGGACTGGCGGACGGCCACCTGGGCGTTGGCGGCGATGGCGTTGGCCAGCTCCAGGGCCTTGTCCATCAGCTCCTCGGGGGCGTAGACGTGGCTCACCAGGCCCATCTCCTTGGCCTGAGCGGCGTTGATGGTCTTGGCCGTCAGGATCAGCTCCATGGCGTTGGCCGTCCCCACGATCCGGGGCAGACGCTGGGTGCCGCCAAAGCCGGGGGTGATGCCCAGACCCACCTCGGGCTGGCCGAACTTGGCCTTTTCGCTGGCGATCCGGATGTCGCAGGCCATGGACAGCTCGCAGCCGCCGCCCAGGGCGAAGCCGTTGACCGCGGCGATGGTGGGCTTGGACAGGTTCTCCAGCTTCAGGAATATCTTGTTGCCCAGGATCCCGAACTTCTTCGCCTCCACGGCGGTCAGGGTGGACATCTGGCCGATGTCGGCTCCGGCCACGAAGGACCGGCCGGCGCCGGTAAGCACCGCCACCAGGATCTCCTCGTTCTCCTCCACCTGGTCCAGGACCTGGTCCAGATCCCGGAGCACCTGGTCGTTGAGGGCGTTCAGCGCCTCGGGACGGTTCATGGTGATGACCCCCACGGGGCCCTTCTGTTCCAGTGTTACGAAAGCCATTGGTAACTCCTCCTCAATGTTTTAAGTACCTTCTTGGGATAGATCCCCTTCTCGCCTCTTATTATAATGCGTACGGAACAAAGCTGCAACCCTTGAAAGCCCCGGCTTTTCAGGTTCATTGGCTTTGTTCGGGCGCAAAGCGGTTTATTCAGCAGACATTATTATACCGCCTGCGGCGCAAAACCGCAAGCCCGGAACGCCGGACCCTTTCTTTCTCTTTCAGGCATGAACCCTCCGCCCCGGGAATAGAGTACCCCAAAGGGGGAGATGGCTTTGGGCAAACAGACGCTGTCCGCCGGGAAGGGCGTCCTGCTCCTGACGGGACTGGGGGCCCTGTCCCAGGTGCTGGGGTTCGGATACCGGGTGGCCCTGTCCCGGATGGTGGGGGCCGAGGTCATGGGGCTGTACCAGCTGCTCATGCCGGTGTACTCGGTGCTGCTCTCCCTCACCGCCGTGGGGCTGACCTCGGCGGTGTCCAACCTGACCTCCCAATATCTGGCCCTGGGCAACCGCCGGGCCGCGGACCAGATCCGGGGGACCTGCCTGCGGGCCTTTTTCCTGCTCCTTCTCCCCCTCGGCACGGCGGTGGTCCTGGCCTCCGACCCGATCTCCGTGGCGCTGCTGGGGGACGCCCGCACCCAGCTGGGGCTGATGCTGCTGGTGCCCTGCGCCGCCCTCACCGGGGTGGAGAACATCCACAAGCACTGTTTTTACGGCGCGGGGCTGGTGGGTCCCCCCGCCATTGTGGAGCTGCTGGAGCAGTTCATCCGGGCCGCCGCGGTGCTGGGGCTTCTGTTTCTCTTTCTCCCCCAGTATCCGGAGCGGGCGGCCGGACTCATTGTGGCCGGCATGGTGCTCTGCGAGGTCTTTTCCGCCCTGACGCTGACCATACTGTACCGCCGCCGCAGAGGCCGGATGCGGCTGACCGGCCCCGGGGAACCCGGCGCGGTCCGGCGCCGGCGGATCGCCGCCATCGCCCTCCCCGTGGGGGCCAACGCCCTGCTGGGCAACCTGATCGGGGCGGCCAACTCCGCCCTCCTGCCCCAGAAGCTGGCCCAGGGGGGCATGGAGCGGGGGGCCGCCATCGCCCAGCTGGGTGTGGTGTGCGGCATGACCCTGCCCATGCTGGCTCTGCCCACCCTGTTTTTGGGGCCGCTGAACCTGCTGCTCCTCCCACGGCTGGCCCGGGCCTTCGCCCTGGGCCGGACCGGAGAGGTCCGCCGCCTGACGGGCCGGGCCATGTCCGCCGTCGCCCTGCTCACCCTGCCCGCCATGTCCCTGATGGCGGTGCTCGGTCCCGACCTCGGCGCCATTCTCTTTGGCCGGGAGGACGTGGGCCGGTTCCTCATCCCCCTTGCCCTCACCATGGCGCTGAGCTGCTTCTGCTCCGTGCTGGGCGCGGTGCTCAATGGGATCGGGCGGCAAAAGGCGGTTGCCGCCGTCTCCCTTCTGGGCGGCGGGGTCCAGCTGGCGTGTACCCTGGTCCTGGTCCCCCTCCCCGGGGTGGGGATGGGGGGATATGTGGCGGGCGCGCTCCTCTCCGCCCTGCTGGAGGCCGGGCTCTGCCTGTGGCTGGCTGCCCGGTACACCGGCCTGCGGCCGCCCCTGTTCTCCTGGCTGGTGGCGCCCGGCCTGGCCTCCCTTCTGGCCGCCCTCACCGCCAATCTGCTGCTCCGGTATCTGAAAGATTCCGGCCTTCCCCTCCTCCCCGCGGCCCTGGGCACGCTGCTTTTCGCCCTGGTGCTGTACCTGGCCGCCCTCCACGCCCAGGGCGTCTGCCTCCGGGATACCCTGCGGGTGAGATGGTAGGGGAAGCCGCAAACTTTTCCTTTCTTTTCTGCCCCTCCTGTGATAAAATAAAGCGATTTATCTCAGACACAACGGGAGGAACAGGCCATGAGCTATGCCGATCAGGTATTCATCCAAAACTGCAAAGACATCCTGTCCAAGGGGGTGTGGGACACCGACCGCCCGGTGCGTCCCCGGTGGGAGGACGGGACCCCCGCCCACACCATCAAACTGTTCGGCGTGGTCAACCGCTACGACCTGCGGGAGGAGTTCCCCATTCTCACCGTCCGGAAGCAGTTTTTGAAATCGGCGGTGGACGAACTGCTGTGGATCTGGCAGAAGAAGTCCAACAACGTCCACGACCTGAACAGCCACGTCTGGGACGCCTGGGCCGACGGGAGCGGCTCCATCGGCAAGGCCTACGGCTACCAGCTGGGCGTCAAGCACCACTACCCCCAGGGTGACATGGACCAGGTGGACAAGGTGCTGTGGGACCTGAAGCACGACCCCGCCTCCCGCCGGATCATCGCCAACATGTATAACCACCACGACCTGAGCGAGATGGCCCTGTATCCCTGCGCCTACTCCATGACCTTCAACGTCAGCGGCAACACCCTGAACGCCATTCTAAACCAGCGCTCCCAGGATATGCTCACCGCCAACGGCTGGAACGTGATGCAGTACGCCACCCTGCTCCACATGGTGGCCCAGGTCACCGGCTTCGAGGCCGGGGAGCTGGTCCACGTCATCGCCGACTGCCACATCTACGACCGCCACATCCCCATGGTGGAGGAGATGCTGTCCAAGACCCCCTACGACGCCCCCAAGTTCAGCCTGGACCCGGCGGTGAAGGACTTCTATGACTTCACCCCCGACAGCGTACACCTGGAGGGCTACCAGGCCCACCCCGTCCCGGGCAAGATCCCGGTGGCGGTGTGAGCGGGCGCGGCCGCGGAAAAGGAGAACGTCTATGAATCTGATCGTAGCGGTGGACCGGAACTGGGCCATCGGGAAGGGCGGGGACCAATTGGTATACATCCCCGCCGATTTGAAGCACTTCAAGGCCCTGACCACCGGACACCCGGTGATCCTGGGCCGCAAGACACTGGCCACCTTCCCCGGCGGAAAGCCCCTGAAGGGCCGGCCCAACCTGATCCTGTCCCGGAACCCGGACTTCGCCCCCGAGGGGGCGGAGGTGTTCCCCGATCTGGACGCGCTGCTGGCCCGGGCCCCGGAGGACTCCTTTGTCATCGGCGGGGCCTCGGTGTACCGGGCCCTGCTGGACCGGTGCGGCACCGCCTATGTGACCAAGATCGACGCGGAGTACCCCGCCGACTGCTGGTTCCCCAATTTGGACGCGGACCCGGCCTGGGAGATCGCGGAGGAGTCGGAGCCCATGGAGCATGAGGGATTGCCCTTCCGCTATGTGACCTACCGGCGGATCAAATGAAAAACGGCCCGGATGCGTTCAGGCATCCGGGCCGCGGGTTTGTTATAGCGTCATAGCCCCAGGGTCATGCCCTGGCTGGAGGACAGGCCGTCCTTGGCCAGCATCCGCTCCAGCACCTCCACGTCGGTGGCGATGTCCATGGCGTCCCCCTGGAACAGCTGGTCCAGCTGCTTTTCAAAGCCCTCCACCACTTTGTCCATCATCCCCTCGATGCGCTCCATGGCAGCGGTGATGTTCTCTCCGGACACCTGCTGGGACTCCAGCTGGCCGTAGGCCCGGAGGATCTTCAGGGTGGTGGGCAGATAGTAGCTCAGGAAGCTGTGGAGCTGGGGCGATTTCTCCGGGTGGGACTTCTGATAGTCCAGGATCTTGGCGGTGATGACCCCGATCCGGTCGATCTGGGCGGACAGCTTCTCGTTGGCGATGGCGTCGTTGACCTCCCGGATCTCCGAGAGGATGGCGTTCTCCCGGTCCTGTTCGGCCTCGGGTTCCGCCTTGGGGGCCTCCTCCCGGAGGCCGTCGGTGGTCAGCACCAGCATGTCTCCGCCGTAGTCCAGGAAGCCCGCGGGGAACAGCCCCTCACCCAGCATATCCTCCAGGTCCTCCCGCACCCTGGAGGGGGACAGGCCGGTGGCCGAGGCCAGGGAGGAGATGGAAATGGACTGGCGGCGGCCGATCATGGCCAGGTAATTGCGGTAGCGCTGGGCCTGCTTCTTCTTGCGCGTCCCCGCCCACAGGCAGCCCAGGCCGGCGGCGGTCACGCAGAGGCCGGGGACCGTCTCCTCCAGGAACCAGGCCACATCTCCGGGAAGGGCCCACAGGTACTCCAACCCGCTCATCACCGTGGCAAAGCCAAAGACGGCGGCGATGATCCCGCCGATAATGGTCAGCGTTTTCCCCAAGGTGGACAGGGCGGCGATCCGGTCGCCCCCGGTCTTTTTCCCGCTTTTCCCAAAGGCCTCCGCCTTGAGCGCGGCGGCTGTCCCGGCGGTGGTCCGGGCGCCCACGCCCCCCTGGGCCTCCCGCTGGACATAGTAGGGGTGGCGGCCCCGGCTGGTCTTCCGGCTCCCGTCCAGCAGCTTCAGCACGATGAGCAGCACGCCCACCGGAGGAAAGCACATGAGCACAATGATGGGAAGGATCCAGGAGCCCAGGCCGTTCTTCCAGGTGTTGTTTTGATCGTCAGACATGGCGGAACCTCCAGCGGCAGAATCCATAAGGTCGTCACAACGCCCCTGAACCGTCCTCTGCGCCTTGCAAACCGAGGGTCACAGGGCGGGACGTCTCCGGGGCTTCTTCATCAGACAGCATCACAATCATACCAGAATCCGGAAAAAAGAACATTGATTTTTTCTTAAATTTCAAAAAAACCTGTCCCTGCGGGGATCACCGGGTGTTTCTATCATACCGCGGGCCGGAGGAAAAGTAAATGGCCCCGGCGGAAATTTCATCCGGCTGGAAATCTCCGGTTGTAACTGTTCTGTAATTGTAAGCGGAGCGTTCGGGTGATATAATGTAACAGTCTGAGCCTAAATAAGAAATTTGACCGGACTTTCCGGTCTGGAGGGACGTATATGGAAGGACAACGTGTGGAAAAGAAGCCCGGCGGCTCCAAAAAGGGGCTGATCATCGCCGGCGCTGCGGCGGGTATTCTGCTGGCGGCCTACCTGGGGCTGTGTGCCTGGGTGGGGGCGTCGGGCCGGATCCTGCCCAACGTGTCCGTGCTGGGCGTGGATGTGTCCGGCATGACGGCCCAGGAGGCCCAGTCCGCCGTGGACCAGAAATTGGATGCTTACGGCGACCAGGTGGCGGCCACCCTGAGCTATGGCGGCTGGAGCGGCAGCGTCACCGCCGCCCAGATGAAAGAACAGTGGGACGATGTGGCCGATCCGGCCATTCATATCGGCCGTGGGAACTTCTTCACCCAGGGCGCCCGATACCTGTCCCATCTGATGGGGACGACCCATATGGTGGCGATCCCCCGCAGCCCGGAAAACCCCGCTCTGGAGCAGCTGCTGGACCAGATGGAGGCGGAAGTGGGCGGCGATGTGACCGAGGCCCACTATACGGTTGACGGCGAAAATCTTGTCATGACCAAGGGCCGCACCGGCGTGGCTGTGGACCGGGGTGAAGCCCGAAAGGCGGCGATAGACGCCATGAACGAGGCCCTTGTTCTGAAATTTGTTCAGGGCCGGGAGGGGACCGTGGAGGTGACCCGGGCGCTGACCCCCCAGGAGACCCCGCCCCAGGAGCCCGATTTTGCCGCCATCCACCGGGAGTTCTACGCCGAGGCCAAGAGCGCCGAGATGGTCCCCGAGACCTATGAGATCACCGACCATGTGGTGGGCGTGGACTTTGACGTCCAGGCGCTGAAGACGGCCTACGAGGCTGCCGGCGAGGGGGAGACGATCTCCATTCCCCTGACCATCACCCAGCCCCAGGACACCAAAGACAGTCTGGAGGCCAAGCTGTTCCGGGACCTGCTGGGCGAAGGCACCACCAAGGTGGGCGGCTCCGCCAACCGCAAGACCAACGTGAAGCTGTCCGCCGCCGCCTGCAACGGGGTCATCCTGCTGCCCGGGGAGGAGTTCTCCTACAACAACACCACCGGCAGCCGCACCGCCGACAAGGGCTACCTGCCCGCCCCCATCTATGTGGGCGACAAGTCCCAGGACGACGTGGGCGGCGGCATCTGCCAGACCTCCTCCACCATCTACTTTGCCGTCCTCCACACCACCCTGGAGGTGACCGAGCGCCACGACCACAAGTTCAACACCGGCTACGTCACCCAGGGCATGGACGCCACCGTGTTCTACGGCTCCCTGGATTTCCGGTTCAAGAACAACACCGGATACCCGGTGAAGATCGTCACCAGCAGCTATGACCAGAACGGCGCCCGCTACCTGAATGTGAAGATCTACGGCACCAACGCCGATGGGCGCTATGCTGTCCCCAAGAGCGACGTCTACGACAAGGTGGAGCCCTCCACGGTGTACAAGGCCCGGGAGGATGTGCCCCGGGGCACCCTGGTGCTGGACCGGGAGCAGTACGCCTATACCGGCTACACCGCCCATACTTACCGCTATATCTACGAAAAGGACGGGACCCTGGCGGAAAAGCAGGACATGGGGATCAGCAAGTACGCCACCCGGCCCCACATCTACTACTACAACCCCCTGGACGGCGACCCCACCACCTGGGTGGACGGCAAGCCCGCCCAGCCCGCCGCCGATCCCGGCGCCGGGACCACCACGCCCGAACCGGCTTCTGAACCCACGCCGGAGCCCACCCCCGAACCTGCGCCGGAGCCGGAGCCTGAGCCCGCCCCCGAGCCGGAACCGGAGCCCGCCCCGGATCCGGAGCCTTCCCCCGAGCCCCAGCCTGCCGGGGACGGCCAGAACGAAGCCTCTGAGCCCAGCGGGGCCGAGCCTTCCGCCGCCTGAGGCGATCCTACAGAAAGAGGTCACAAGCATGTTTCAAGGTTTTTCCCAGGGAGCCGTGGACTTTCTCTGGGGCATTCGGTTCAACAATGAACGCAGTTGGTTTCTGGCCCACAAGGAGGAGTACCTGGAGCTGGTGGACGCCCCCCTGCGGGCGCTGGCCGCCCAGGTGAGCGGGGCCATGACCGAGGAGTTTCCCTCCCTGGGCCTGGAGCTGAAGGTGAGCCGCATTTACCGGGACGCCCGGCGGCTCTACGGCCGGGGGCCCTACAAGGACCACATGTGGTTCAGCCTCCGCCGCCCCAGCGAGCAGGAGGGGGCCACCCCCGGCTTCTACTTCGAGATCGCCCCGGAATATTACAGCTACGGCATGGGCTGCTACGACCCCACCCCCCTCACCATGGCCAAGCTCCGCGCCCGCATCGACCGGGACCCCAAGCCCCTGGAAAAACTGGCCCGGACACTGGAGCGCCAGGAGGAGTTCGTGCTGGAGGGCAAGGAGTACAAGCGGCCCAAGGGCGATCCCGGCCCCCTGCTGTACCCCTGGTACAACCGCCGCCAGATCGGCCTGTCCAGCGACCACAACTGCGAGGGGCTCCTGTTCCAGCCCGAACTGGCCGGGCAGATATTGGCGGGCTTCCGCTTTCTGGTGCCCTACTACCAGTATCTGAAGGACCTGGCGGGGGACCCGCCGCCGGAATCCATGTAAATCACCAGGCACGCCTCCGGACTCCATCCGGAGGCGTGCCTTTGTTTAAAATCACCATATATCTATTTTTATCAGAAGAATTTTTCAAGAAATTTATAAAAAATGCTTGACATTAGCGTACTGATGTGGTACATTATGGTCAGAAAGGATGAGTCCAATGTACTAAGAAAAGCCCCAGCACCTGATGTCAAGCCAGCCAGTCAAAAGCAGAAAGGCCCCAAAAATCAATCCTTTCAACGGCCAATCTACGAAGCGGAATTTGGCACACAGTTCCCTCTGAATGGCACCCGAGCAATCGCGAGGACTACCAGCATGAGGGTCAGAAATGGGCCATCTCCAGACAGGTCAAGCGCAAGACTCAGGAAACGCGCATACCACACCCGGCAGACGAAGGACGGACAACACCAACATCCAGTACCTCATGTATGGGGAGAGAACCGCAAGGACGGTCAAAAGAGAAATGGTTGAGTGAAAGATTCCGAAAACGTCGAGCAGGCAGATGTGGCGTGTGGCGAATCAAAAGAAAGTGAGGTAACCAAATTGATGTTAGATAACAAGAACGAACAGAAATGACCCTTGGCTGCAGCGGATTACGAAACGGGCAGTCAAGGGTCATTTCTTTTGTCTAACATTCCCACGCAGTACCGATCACGGTCTGGTTCCGGCGCCCGGGGGGCGCTTTTTTGCTGCCTGTTTCCGCGCCCCGGCGGCGCGGTCCGGTGAGATTTTTCTTGTCTCCCGCTCCCCCTGGGAGTACAATGGAGACAATCACAAGACAGGAGGCCCCAACCATGGAGGATATGAACAAGCCCGTCGCCAATCCGGAGCTGCTGGCGGCGGTGGAGCGGATGAACCGGGAAAACAGCCGGGAGAGCCGGGAGGCGGTCTTGGACCTGGTCATCACCACGGCCCGGTTTTTGGCCCCGGTGGCCATCACCCCCGCCCCCCAGGAGGCGGCCGGCAGCCAGGCCGTCCTGGGCCAGGGCACCCAGATCCAGTTCCAGCTGCTGGCCAACCAGGAGGGACAGCCCTTCTTCCCCGCCTTCACCAGCTGGGATGAGCTGCGCAAGCTGTGCGGCCCCAAAAACCAGCAGACTCTGGTGCTCACCTTCGACGACTACGCCGCCATGGTGGTGCGGGACGTGCGGGCCGCCGGGTTCGTGGTGGACCCCTTTGGCGCCTGCCTGTCCTTCGACCGGGCCATGGTGGAGCACCTGGTGGAGCGAAAGGGGCAGTTGTCAGGCGGCTGATCGACAAAAGGCCCGGCGCGGGAGTTCCAAACTCCCCGCACCGGGCTTTTGTTTATGGCGTTTTGATTTCTCCTGTCCAGGTACCCAGTTGGGTGTAGCCTCTCAGGTCCGGTTCGCCCATGGCCCTGACGGAGCTGACAATGTACTTCGTCTCTCCGTAAAATACACAGTGGTACCACACCCCGTCCTCGTCCAGCACCACCAGCTGGTCCTTCGTCCGGTACCAGACCTCCTGGGGCAGCCAATCCGGTTGGCCCAGCTTCTCCCGCAGGTCCAGGAGCACCTGGGGGCCCTGGGCATAGTTCAGCCAATCGACCATTTCCATATGCCCCCGGTACTCCGTACCCTCCCAGCTGCCGCAGTAGAAGAACAGGACCATGACCGCCGCCAGCAGGATGGACAGGGCTTCCGACCACTTCTTCCTCGGCTTCCACCCGGCCACCCGCCGCACCCGCAGAGCGGCGTCGCACTCCCCAAAAGAGGTGAGCGCCCCCCATATGTGCTTCCCCGCCCCCAGTTCCACCAGGGTGCGGGCGTATTCCCGGCGGTCCTTCGCGTCCAGTTGTTCCATCACCGCCTCGTCGCAGGCCAGCTCCATATCCCGGCAGGTGAGGCGGTAGGCGATCCATAAAATGGGGTTCCACCAATAGAAGTACATCGCTGCGCTGATGACGCTTTTCTGCCAGGGATGGTGCTGCCGCAGGTGCTCCAGTTCATGGAGCATCACCAGCCGCATCTGCTCCCCGGGCAGGTCGTCCTGGAGGCAGATGACGAAGCGTACCCCGTCCCAGAATCCCTCCTCGTTGCCGAAGCGCACGAAGCTGGTGGGCAGGTCCTTGCACAGGCGGACCACCGTGTTGTCCCGGTCCACCCCGTATTTGGCCCGCTGCTCCCCGTCCATCTTCACGCCCTGAAGCCCGATCCCTTTCAGCCGTCTGGTCTGGCGGCTGTCCCACAGAAGCAGGCCGGTAAGGGTGCCCAGCCAGATCAGGGCCACCGCCCCCTGGAAAATGGCGCTGATGTGGACAGGGACCTCCGCCCCGCCGGGGAGGGCCACCGTATAGTCCCCGGGTTTCCAAACATCCGGCAAAAAGGCGGGGAGCGTGCCGTTGGAGCCTCTCTCGGTCCGAGGAACCACCAGGGAACGAAAGGAGACGGGCAGCAGGCTTATCTTTCCGATCACCCGGTAGATTTGGAACAGAAAGCTGGTATACCACCCCACAAACCAGATCCACACCCGCTGTCGGGGCGGCAGGAGCCGGTTGGTCACGGGGCGCAGCAGGATCAGCGCCCCAAAGGTCATACCCATCATCAGGCCCAGATTGATCACACTCATGGTCGCCGCGCCCAAGACCGATACCCAGAAGCTCTCCGCCAGTCTGGCCTCCAGGGCGGCAACCACGTTATGAAACCATGTCCCCACAGCTCACCCCTCCCCCATCTTCTCGTCGATGAGCCGTTTCAGCTCCAGCGCCTCCTGTTCCGTCAGCTTCCGCCCGCCCAGAAAGGCGGTCATAAAGGGGGACAGGCCCCCGGCCCACCGCTCCAGCTCCCGGCTCTGGTCCCGGATGGCCTGCTCCCGGGTGAGGATGGGGGTGACGGTGGCCTCCTCGTGGCGCACCGTCCCCTTGTGTTTCAGTTTTCGCAGGACGGTGTAGGTGGTGCTCTTGTTCCAGCCCAGCTTCTCCCGGCACAGGGCCACCAGATGGGTGGAGTTCACCGCTCCGCTGTCCCACAGCACCTCCATCAGCTTGTATTCGCCTTCAAACAGCTTATCCATCACTTCTGTCCTCCTTTACGCCAGCCTGTCCCGGTCCCGCAGGTTGGGGACATTTTCCTTGGAACCAAAGGTTCCCCAAGCCCTCCATGGCCGTCTCCTCTTTCGGAAGTTTATTATGATAAACCTCTCGTTTAAGGTAAGTTTATCAGAATAAACCTTTTTTGTCAATGGGAGGTACTTTCCCCGGCAAAAAAATGTTTGACATTTTGGTTAGTTTATGCTAACCTATGCTTGGTTAGAGAAAGACGTCCTCCCTCCTCACACCTCCCTACTTTCTTCCATCATCACGCATGTACGATCTCTGACCACCAGAAACGCCCGGCGGGTGCAGGCATCTCCCCCGGGCAGGCCCTGTCCGTGCCGTATACACGCGGACAGGGCTTTATTTTGTCTTTTCTCCTTTGACGATCTGTGCTATAATCTGGAACATAAGCATTTTGTTATAAGGAGCGGCGTCCCATGTTTGTGAAAAATCCGGAATACTTCCTGACCATCGTGAAGGAACACAGCATCTCCAAGGCGGCGGAGCGCCTCTACCTGTCCCAGCCCTATCTGAGCCAATATCTGGCCAAGCTGGAAAACAGTCTGGGCGCTGTCCTCCTGGACCGCTCCCACACGCCTCTGAAGCTGACCCCGGCCGGGGAGGTGTTTTACGCCTATCTGGAGCGGCAGAGCTATCTGGACCGGCAGCTGGTCAGCGACCTGCGGGACCTGCAGGACAAGAAGCGGCCCACCCTCCACATCGGGGTGTCCCCCTGGCGCGGGTCCACCCTGCTGCCCGACGTGCTCCCCGCCTTTACCCAGCACTATCCCAACGTCCAGGTGGTCCTCCATGAGGCTCCCGTCCCGGAGCTGGCCCAGCTGGCCGAGGGCAACGTCACCGACTTCTGCATCATGCACATCCCCGGCGACCTGACGGAGCTGACTTACGAGCTGGTCATGCGGGAACACATTTTTCTCATCGGCCACCGGGACCACCCCCTGCTGCGGGGGCTGGACAGCACCTACGACGACCCCAAAAATTTCCGGGACCTGCGGCTGCTGGAGCACGAGCGGATCATCATGCTGCCCAGCGACTGGCGGCTGTCCAAGCTGCTCCACAACACCTTCGCCGTCCTCAACGTGGAGCCCCAGAACATCCTGGTCACCACCAACAACACCACCGCCATCAACCTGGCGGCGGAGAACATGGGCTTCGCCTTCCTCCAGGAGAGCGGCATCGCCCGCACCCCCTATCTGGACCGGCTGGCCTGCTTCACCATCGGAGAGCCGCCCCTCACCTGCCCCATGGCGGTGGTCTATAAGAAAAACGGCTTCCTCTCCCCCGCCGCCCGGACCTTTATCGACTTGACCAAGGAGTATTACAGCCGCTTCGACCGCCCCAACCTGTCCTGACGGCGCTTCTTCCCGCCCAACATGAAAAAACCGGCCGCCCAGTAGGCGGCCGGTTTTTATGGTTTTACAGGAAACTTACAGGGCCTCGATCTCTTCCTGCTCCACCACTTTGATGCCCTCGTTGGCCAGGGCGGCGGTGGCGGCGTTTTCATTGGCCACCCGGAAGATCATGTAGGCGTGGTCCACACTCTGTCCGCCCAGGAAGGCGTACATGTACTCCACATTCACCCGGGCGTCCGTGAGGACCTGGAGGACCTTGTTCAGGCCGCCGGGGGTATCGGGGATGGCTACTCCCACCACGGGGGTGACGGAGTGGATATAACCGGCGTCCTTCAGGACGGTGGTGGCGTTGTAGACATTGTCCACAATGATGCGGACGATGCCGAAGTCCTTGGTCTCAGCCAGGGACAGGGCCCGCATATCCACATTGTTCCGGGCCAGCACCCCGGTCATGCCGTAAAGGGCGCCGGGCTTGTTCTCCAGAAAGACAGAGATCTGCTTGATGCTCATGCTCTTACCCTCCTCAAACTCAAATCTTACGCTTGTCGATGACGCGGACAGCCTTGCCCTCGCTGCGGACGATGGACTTGGGGGCCACCAGGGTGACCTTGGCGGTCAGGCCCAGCATGGAGCGCAGCCCGTCCACCAGTTCCTTCTGGCGGCGGTTGATCTCGCCCAGATTGTCGGTGAACATCTCGGGGGTCATCTCCACCTGGACGTCCAGGGTATCGGTGTTCTTCACACGGTCCACGATGATCTGGTAGTTGGCGGAATAGCCGTGGTTCAGCAGGACGGTCTCGATCTGGGACGGGAACACGTTGACGCCGCGGATGATGAGCATGTCGTCGGAACGGCCCATGGGCTTGCACATCTTCACGTGGGTACGGCCGCAGGCGCAGGGGGTGTAGTCCAGCATGCAGATGTCCCGGGTGCGGTAGCGCAGCAGGGGGAAGGCCTCCTTGGTGATGGAGGTGAAGACCAGCTCGCCCTTGGAGCCGGCGGGCAGCACCTCGCCGGTGTCGGGGTCGATGATCTCGGCGATGAAGTGGTCCTCATTGATGTGCATGCCGGTCTGCTGGGAGCACTCGAAGGATACGCCGGGGCCGGACAGCTCGGTGAGGCCGTAGATGTCGTAGGCCTTGATGCCCAGGGTCTCCTGGATGCTCTTGCGCATCTCCTCAGACCAGGCCTCGGCGCCGAAGATGCCCGCCTTCAGGGGGATCTGGTCGGGGGTCAGGCCCATCTCCTTCATGGTTTCGCCGATGTAAGCGGCGTAGGAGGGGGTGCAGCACAGGATGGTGGCGTTCAGGTCACGGATGAACATGATCTGCCGCTCGGTGTTGCCGGAGGAGGTGGGGATGGTCAGACAGCCCACCTTGTGGGAGCCGCCGTTGAGGCCGGGGCCGCCGGTGAACAGGCCGTAGCCGTAGGACACCTGGCACACGTCCTCGTCGGTGCCGCCGGCGGCCACGATGGCCCGGGCGCAGCAGTCCTCCCACAGGTCGATGTCGTGCTGAGTGTAGAAGGCCACCACACGCTTGCCGGTGGTGCCGGAGGTGGACTGGATGCGGACGCAGTCCTTCAGGGGCTTGGCCAGCAGGCCGTAGGGATAGGCCTCACGCAGGTCGGCCTTGGTGGTGAAGGGCAGCTTGTGCAGGTCGGCCACACCCTTGATGTCATCGGGGGTCAGGCCCAGCTTCTCCATCTTCTTGCGGTAGTGGGGCACGTTGTCCCAGACGTGGCGCACCTGCTTGACCAGGCGCTCGTCCTGCCAGGCTCGGATCTGTTCCCGGGACGCGCATTCGATCTCGGGCTGATAATATCTTTCCATAGGGGATCATTCCTTTCACTCCCGCTCACTCACACGCGGGAAATAATTTGACTCATTTTCAGGCCGAGCGCCACGCCCAACAGGCACAAACCCGCGCTCAGCAGCATATAGGCGCCGCCCAGCAGGAGGCGTCCCCGCTGAAGCAGCCCCAGGCTCTCCAGCGAGAAGGTGGAAAAGGTGGTGAAGCCGCCGCACACGCCGGTCTTCCAAAACAGGGTCCAGCCGCCGGAGAGCCGCCCCCGTCCCGCCAGCCCCGCCACCAGGCCGATCAGGACCGCGCCCAGCAGGTTGGTGGCCAGGGTCAGGATGGGGAACTCCCCCTTGACCGGCAGCAGGCTGATCCCATAGCGGCCCATGGCGCCCAGGGCTCCGCCCAGTCCCACCCAGAGAAGCTCCATCATGCTCAGGCGTTCTTGCCCAGGGTGAAGGCCTTCTTGTTCAGCTCCAGGAACTTGGGAGGCACCATGGCCTCCAGGGACTGGAGCCAGGCCTCCTCAGGCAGGTCGAAATAGTGGGACAGCCGGCCCATGAGGACGATGTTCACCGCCTTGGAGGACCCGGCCTCCTCGGCCAGAGCCAGGCAGTCCAGGGCGTCCACCTTGGCCCCGGTGGCTTTCATCTTCTCCACCAGGTTTTCGGGATACTGGGCCGCCCCGGTGATGACAGGCATGGGGTCGATCTGCTGGGTGGAGGTGACGATCTGGCCGTCGGGCTTCAGATAGCTCAGCCAGCGGGCGGCCTCCAGCAGCTCGAAGGAGACGATGTAGTCCGCCTCGCCCTTGTCGATGACGGGGGAGGCCACCTTGTCGCCGTAGCGCACATAGGTCACCACGGAGCCGCCCCGCTGGGACATGCCGTGGACCTCGGACACCTTCACGTCATAGCCCTGTTCCATGAGCAGGTGGCCCAGCAGCTTGCTGGCCAGCAGGGAGCCCTGGCCGCCCACGCCCACGATCATAATATTCTTGGTTTCCATGTTCTCAGCCCTCCTTCTTGGTGCTGTGGAAGGCTTTCACGCCGCACAGCTGCTCACACACGCCGCAGCCCACGCACAGGGTGTTGTCCACATGGGCCTTGCCCTCTTTGATGGAGATGGCGGGACAGCCGATCTTCATACAGTTCTTACAGCCCACGCACTTGCTGGCGTCCACCGCCAGGGGGGCCTCGTGCTTGACGTACTTCAGCAGGGCGCAGGGCCGGCGGGAGATGATGACGGAGGGCTCATTGGCGGCCAGTTCCTCCTTCACCGCCTGGTCGCAGGCCTTCAGGTCATAGGGGTCCACCACCCGGACCCGGTTGAAGCCCATGGCCTTGCACAGCTGCTCCAGGTCGATCTTGCCGGCGGGGTCGCCCTTGATGTTGTAGCCGGTGGTGGGGTTCTGCTGGTGGCCGGTCATGCCGGTGATGGAGTTGTCCAGAATGATGACGGTGGAGTTGGACTGGTTGTAGGCGATGTTGGCCAGGCCGGTCATGCCCGAGTGCATGAAGGTGGAGTCGCCGATGACGGCCACCGTCTTCCCCTCGGTCTCGGCGCCCCGGGCCTTGTTGAAGCCGTGGATGGCGGAGATGGAGGCGCCCATGCACAGGGTCATGTCCATGGCGGCCAGGGGAGCCACGGCCCCCAGGGTGTAGCAGCCGATGTCGCCCAGGACGGTGCACTTATTCTTGCTCAGGGTGTAGAACAGGCCGCGGTGGGGGCAGCCGGCGCACATGACAGGGGGGCGGGGCGGGATGGCGTCCTCCAGGGCCTTTCCGGTATGTACGGCGCCGCCCAGCTTGGCGGCGATCAGGTTCTGGGAGAACTCGTCCTCCAGAGGCAGCACGTCCTTGCCCATGACGTCCAGGCCCAGCTGGCGGCAGTGGTTTTCAATGATGGGGTCCAGCTCCTCCACCACGGCAAGCTTGTCCACCTTGGCGGCGAAGTCCCGGATCAGCTTCACCGGCAGGGGGTTGACCATGCCCAGCTTCAGCACGGAGACGGAGTCCCCGAACACTTCCTTCACATACTGGTAGGAGGTGGAGGAGGTGATGACGCCCAAGCCGGTGCCGCCCATCTCCACCCGGTTGACGGGGGCGGTCTCGGCCCACTCCGTCAGCTTGCGGGTGCGCTCCTCCACGAAGGGGTGGCGGCGCTTGGCGTTGCCCGGCATCATAACGTACTTGCCGATGTTCTTCTCATAGGGGCGGGTCTCGGGGACCACCCGGTCATGGAGCTCCACCAGGGACTGGGAGTGGGCGATGCGGGTGCACATCTTCAGCAGCACCGGCGTGTCGAACTCCTCGGACAGCTGGTAGGCCAGCTTGGCGAAGGCCAGGGCCTCGGCGGAGTCGGAGGGCTCCAGCATGGGCACCTTGGAGGCGATGGCGTGGTGGCGGGAATCCTGCTCGTTCTGGGAGGAGTGCATCCCCGCGTCGTCGGCCACCCCGATGACCATACCGGCGTTGACGCCGGTGTAGGACATGGTGAACAGGGGGTCGGCGGCCACGTTCAGGCCCACGTGCTTCATGGCGCAGAAGGAACGCTTGCCCGCCAGGCAGGCGCCGAAGGCCACCTCCATGGCCACCTTCTCGTTGGGGGCCCACTCGCAGTAGATGTCGTCGTACTTGGCGGCCTCCTCGGTGATCTCCGTGCTGGGGGTGCCGGGGTAGCTGGAGATCACGCAGCAGCCCGCCTCATACAGTCCCCGGGCAACGGCGGCGTTGCCCAGCATCAGTTGTTTCATATCCTTCCCTACTTTCTTCAAGATACCGGCCGACGCCGGCGCTCAGTTTTCCTGTTTGGGTTCGCCCAGACCTTCCCGGATGATGACCTCCTGCATCACGCCGCCCGCGCCGTTGTCCAGCATGGAGCGCCGGACCCGGCTGATGGTGGCGCTGCTGGCCCCCGTCTTGTCCAAAATGTCCAGGTAGACCAGCCCCTGCTGGAGGTACACCGCCACGTCGAACCGCTGCTCCAGGGAGCGCAGCTCCGTGGGGGTGCACAGGTCGTCAAAGAACCGGCAGCACTCGTCCAGGTCCTTCAGCTTCAGGATGGTCTCGTACAGGGCCATGCTTCTGGCCCGTTTTTCCGCTCTTGCCATGGATCGCGTTCCTCCTCAAAAATGATCTGCTTCTTTCCGTTGGCGCTTACCCTAATATTAGCACATTAAAGTGTAAAGGTAAACAAAAACCTGCACATTCTCCGGAGAAACAAAAAACCTCTGGCCTGAACAGCCAGAGGACGGGAAATTCCCGTGTTACCACCTCTATTTACCGCCCCCTCACGGGAAACGGCCTCGCCGGGTATCCAACAACACCCTGTCTCTGTAACGGGAGGACCCGGTACCGTTCTACTTGGCCCGCAGGCCGTTCCTCGGACAGCTCAGGAGGTGAAATTTCAAGCCGCGCCGCCATGCCCCTCGCACCAACCGGGAACTCTCTGAACGGCAACCATCCGCGCCCTACTTTGCCTCCGTCTTTGCTTTTTCTGCATTATATACATCCGTTCTCCCCTTTGTCAAGGGGTTGCGGCGAAAAAATCCAAATCCTTAAAACTTTGAAGTTTGCAGGAAACTTTTCATCTTGCCCTTGACTTTTCCCCTGAAAACGATTATCCTTGCTTTAATGGTTTAAAGGTCAAAACTACCTGATCGGACTACATATCCGGGGCCTCCCCGGTTTGGAAAGGAACGTCGAACATCATGCCCATTACCGATCTGCTGGAACGCAACAGCAAGCTCTATGGCGAGGAGATCGCCCTGGTGGAGATCAACCCCGAGATCCAGGAGGAGCAGCGGGTGACCTGGAAGGAGTACGAGCTCATCCAGCCCACCTCCACCGCCCCCTACCGCCGGGAGATCACCTGGTCCGTCTTTGACGAGAAGGCCAACCGGGTGGCCAATATGCTGCTGGGCCGCGGCATCCGCAAGGGCCAGAAGGTGGCCATCCTGCTGATGAATTGTCTGGAGTGGCTGCCCATCTACTTTGGCGTTTTGAAGGCCGGGGCCATCGCGGTGCCCCTGAACTTCCGCTACACCTCCGACGAGATCGACTACTGCGTCAAGCTGGCCGAGGCCGACGTGCTGTTTTTCGGCCCCGAGTTCATCGGCCGGATCGAGAACATCGTGTCCACCCTGGGCAAGAACCGCCTGCTTTTCTTTGTGGGCGAGACCTGCCCCTCCTTCGCCGAGGATTACCACCGGGCCACCGCCAACTGCTCCAGCGTGGCCCCCAAGGTGCTCATCGACGACGAGGACGAGGCCGCCATCTACTACTCCTCCGGCACCACCGGCTTCCCCAAAGCCATTCTGCTGAAGCACCAGGCCCTGCTCCAGTCCGCCCGGATGGAGGCCATCCACCACGAGACCACCCACGACGACGTGTTCCTGTGCATCCCGCCCCTGTACCACACCGGCGCCAAGATGCACTGGTTCGGCTCCCTGTTCACCGGCAGCCGGGCGGTGCTGCTGAAGGGCAACTCCCCCAAGGCCATCTTTGAGGCGGTGTCTCAGGAGCGCTGCACCATCGTGTGGCTGCTGGTGCCCTGGGCCCAGGACATTCTGGCCGCCCTGGACCGGGGCGACCTAAAGATTGAGGACTACCAGCTGTCCCAGTGGCGGCTGATGCACATCGGCGCCCAGCCCGTGCCTCCCTCCCTCATCAAGCACTGGCTGAGCTACTTCCCCCACCACAAGTACGACACCAACTACGGCCTGTCCGAGTCCACCGGCCCGGGCTGCGTCCATCTGGGTCTGGAGAACGTCCACAAGGTGGGCGCCATCGGCATCCCCGGCTACGGCTGGGAGGTGAAGATCGTGGACGAGCAAAACGTCCCGGTTCAGCAGGGCGACGTTGGAGAGCTGTGCGTAAAGGGCCCCGGCGTCATGGTGTGCTACTACCACAACCCGGAGGCCACCGCCGAGGTGCTGGAAAACGGCTGGCTCCACACCGGCGACATGGCCAAGCAGGACGAGGACGGCTTCATCTTCCTGGTGGACCGGAAGAAGGACGTCATCATCTCCGGCGGCGAGAACCTGTACCCCGTCCAGATCGAGGACTTCCTGACCGCCTATCCCAAGGTCCACGACGTGGCCGTCATCGGCCTGCCCGATAAGCGGCTGGGCGAGATCGCCGCCGCCATCATCCAGGTGAAGGAGGGCATGAACTGCACCGAGAGCGAGATCAACCAGTTCTGCATGGACCTGCCCCGGTACAAGCGCCCCCGGAAGATCATCTTCGCCCCCGTTCCCCGGAACGCCACCGGCAAGATCGAAAAGCCCAAGCTGCGGGAGCAGTACTGCGGCGTCCGGCTGGTGGAGGCCCAGAACAAGGCCTGACCGCCTGCCGCGGGGTCCGGCGGCCGTTACATCGTATTCCGGACAAGGGAAGCTGCGCCGCAGCTTCCCTTGTCTTTTGATTTTCCCGTGAACTGCCATGCCGTTTCCCGGAACAGGGCCTTGGATTTTCCGCCCCTTTTCCCCGCAAAGATCCCTTCAAATTTCAGTTTATCTGACCGTTTCTTTTTTCCGAAAACATGGTACAATGATACGGTCATCACACACGGTTTTCACCGTATGCAAAAGGCGGGTGATCCAAACGGAAAATTTCATCATCGCGGTCCGCTGCGTGACTCCCATGTTCCTGACCCTGTGCGTGGGACTGCTGCTCCGCCGGGCCCACATCGTTCCGGACGAAGCCTTCCACCATCTCAGTACCATCAGCTTCCGCTCCCTGCTGCCCTGCGTGCTGTTTTATAACGTATACTCCGCCGACCTGAGTGCGGCCATCCAGCCCAAGCTGCTGCTGTTTCTACTGCTGTGGGTACTCGTGTGGTTCCTTGTGAACTACGCCGCCTACACCGTCTCGGTCCCCGATCCCCGCCGGCGGGGCGCCTATATTCAAAGCGCCTTCCGCTCCAACATCGCGGTGATCGGCGTCTCTCTGGCCCAGTCCATGCTCAGCCAGGAGGGGCTGGCCGCCCTGGCTTTTGCCATCAGTGTGGTGGTCCCCCTCTACAACGTGCTGGCCGTCATCACACTGGAGGCCTGCCGGGGCGGGGCCATGGACCCGGGCAAGACCCTGCGGGGCATCGTCCGCAATCCCCTGATCATCGGCTGTTTTCTGGGCGTTGTGTTTCTGTTCTCCGGCCTGCGTCTGCCCTCGCCGGTGGAACAGGCGGTCAAGAACCTGGGCAGCGCCGGCAGCGTCACCACCCTGCTGGCCCTGGGGGCCTCCTTTGAGCTCTCCGGCGTGGCCCAAAACCGGAGGGCCATCATACACTGTACCCTGCACCGCCTGTTGACCGCTCCGCTGCTGGGCCTCGCCGCGGCCATTCTGCTGGGCTTCCGGGGGGACGCCCTGGGGATCGTCCTGGTGTGTCTGGCCGCTCCCACCGCCTCCACAGCCTACCCCATGGCCCTGGCCTGTGACAGCGACCACCAGCTGACCGCCCAACTGGTGGTCATCACCTCCCTGCTGTGCACCTTCACCCTGTTTTGCTGGATCTTCTTTTTGAAACAGTTTGGATTACTATAAGCATGAAAAAACGGCGCGGAACTCTCGTTCCGCGCCGTTTTTTCGTCAATTCACATGGTTCTCCAGCCCTTCCCAGCTCAGGGCCAGGTCCTCGATGTCCTGCCAGCAGGAGAATTTTTCCTCCAGTTCCTTCCAGGTCAGGCGCCAGAAAAAATACTGGATCTCCAGGTGGGGCGGCAGAATATCCTCGATGATCTTCTTCATCTGGTCAAAGCCCGCCGGAACCCCGGCCACCCCCGGGAAGGAGACTGTTACCCGCTCCACTCCCGTCTCCTCCACCCTAGCCGCCACGCCGCAGCCTGCGATGGTATCATTGATGGCCGCCAGGGTAAAGCTGTCCCCGCCGATGCGGAGCAGGGCCGCCAAAGCGGAGGCCAGCGCCCCGGGCGTATCTGCCACCGGGCGCCGGACAAACAGGCCCGCCGTCCGCTCCAGGCCCCAGCTTTCCGCCGTGGCCAGATTGGTCTCCCGCAGGTCCTCCTCCAGCGTGCCCTCCACCCCGTCCAGGGCCTCTCCCGCCCCCTCCAGCTCCCCCGCGTTGAAGGGGGCGTTCAGGTCATACACCCCCAGGGGGCGCAGCAGTTCCTTCAAATATTGGGTGTAACTCACGCCATCTCCTCCAGTGTCAGGGTGCCCAGGACGGGCAGTATGTCCGCCGCCACGGCCACATCCGCCGCCGGGGTCTTGATGGCGTAGTTGCCCACGCTCTCACAGCCATAGATCAGGCTTCCCAGTTGGGCCCGCAGCACGCTCTGGCCCAGCCGCTTGCCGGTAAACCAGTTCCGGAGGACCGACTCCACCTCCGCCCGCGCCTCGGCGAAGCTCCGTCCTTCCCCGGGCTTGACCTGAACCGCCAGGTTCACCGCCGCCGTCTCCGGCGCCCGCACCTGAACATCCACAGCGATCTCCCGCCGCTCCTGAAAGTAGGCCTCCAGCTGGTCCAGCAGGTCCTGGTCCGGCAGGCCGGCCAGGGTGGTCACCACCACGTCAACCGTCCCCACGCCCCGGGGCCGGGGGACCACGGCAGCTCCGGCCACCTGGTCAAAGGACAGCGCCTCCTTCTGATAGTAGGCCGTGTTGGCCCCGTTGGGGAGCCGGCGGTAGGTGTCCAGCACCCGGGTCCGCAGCTCCTCGTCCCCCTCCTGGTCTCCGCCGCCGGCACAGGCCTCGGGATTGGTACAGGAGGCAATGCCCGCCGGGGCCACCGTCATCACCGTGATGGTCCCGGCCGCCACATTTCCGGCGGCTCCGGGGACCAGCGCCTGGACAGGCACCTCCGCGGACAGGCTCCCCGCCGGGATGGTCCCGTCCTGGGTCGTCTCAAAGCGGATCAGTCCCGCCGTCATACACACCGTCCCCTTGGGGATGCTCCGGGCCTCCCCGGCGGCGCTTCCCGCGGTGAACCGGACCACGCCCTGGGCCGACGCAGCCTTTTTCCGCTCCAGGCCCCGGAGCAGGGCGTGGCGGTCCAGATACTCCCCCTCCGCCGACTGGGGGAAGGCCTGCCGCACCGTCCAATCCGCCTGGATGTAGAGGGCGCAGACCTGGGCGGCCAGGGCGTACAGCCGGACGGACAGGTCACAGCCCGCCTCCGGTTCCAGCCCCGTCCGCTCCCCGTAGCAGGCCAGCATTTCACCATAGATCTCTTCTACTGTCTTCATTTCTTCTCACCTCGGTCATGTCAGGCCCACGGTCACTGACAGGGACTCCCCCCGCCAGTTCAGCCGGACCGTCAGCTCTGCCTGTTCGCCCCCGTCTGTCAGTTCCACTCCGGCCACCTGCAGGTCGGGTTCCGCCTCCAGGGCCTCGGCCACATACTGGGCCGCCAGGGCCTGCCGGGCGGAGGGCTTCTCCCGCAGGATCAGGTGCAGCCTGCTTCCCAGCTCCGGCAGAAAGGGCAGGCCGCCCCGCCGGGCGGTGAGCCGGTACAGCACCCGGCCCAGTACCTCGTCGCTCCCGCTCAGGCGGCACAGTCCCCCGGCCCCGTTGGGCGCATAGTCTCCGTCCAGGATCTTCAATTCCATGGTCAGCCCCCCAGAATATCCGCCACGATCGCGGCGACACGATCTTCCAGCGTCATGCCATTGACCCACACCGTCCCGTTGAGATGGACGGCTCCGTCACGAAGCGCCAGGGAACAGTCCGGCCCCTCCAGGCGCACCTCCCCCGGGCGCAGGTCCTCTCCCTGCTGGGCCCGGCCCAGGACACAGGGTGCCTCCCGTTCTCCCCCTGTCTTCACCACCAGCACCTTGTCCCCGGCGGCAGGCCGCCAGGCATATCCTCCGGGACTGTACACCGGCAGCCAGCGCCGCTCGCCTCCCAGGTTCACCCCCGCCGGGTCTCCCCCCAGGGTGACCAGGCCCACCTCAGCCGCCGCCTCCTGGACCACAGCCCGGCGGTCCCGCTCTGATGTCCACATACTCCTCACCTCATAAAGTCGAGCCTTGTTCAACGGCTCAGAATACGCCTTGTCTCACCAGTCAGCTACAGCACAAAATCAGGCGGGGCCAGCTCCAGCCTCGTCCAGCAGCCCCGGCTGTCCATCCCCGCCACGGTCCGCACCGCCCGGTACAGGCCGCAGCGGTCCCAATTGCTCCGCTGGATCCGCACCAGATCGCCCGGCCATGCGCCGAAGGGCTGGGCCACCGTCACCTCCAGCCGCTCCAGCTCCGCCGCCGAGCGGTCCAGCTGAAACTGTCCGGAGTAGCGCATGGCCTTATAGTTGCTCCGCCCCGGCATGGTCAGGACCCGCCGGGCCCGGCCTCCGTCGGCCAGAAAGGTCTTGTTCTCCACCGTCTGGACCGCGCCGCTGAACCGGTCCCGGACCAGGATCTGGGACAATACGCCGTACCGCTTATCCCGGCAGCACAGCCTGGTCACCGTCACCCCGTCTCCCACCAGCCGCTCCTGGCTGTCCGGCCAGCCGGTCAGCACCAGGCGGCCAAGGCGGTCGAACCGGGGCGTCACGCCTCCGTAGTACCGGGCAAAGTCATAGACCACCGACCATTCGCTGCTCCCGGTGGCCACAGAGAACCGGGACACCGCCGGGAGGCTGGCCCCCGGGGCTGTCTGGATGCCGTAGGGAGCCACATGGTCCCGCAGAATGTCCGCCTGGGTGGCGGTGCCGTAATCCTGGCCCAGGGCCTCATTGTCCAGCAGCAGGGCGGCCATTCCCCGCCCCGACACCTCCAGCACGCTCCCCGCCTCCGACTGGGTCACCTGGCACTCATCCACCACGCCGGTAAACACCCGTTCTCCCTGCCACTGGGCGGAAAAGCCCACCCAGCGGGCGGGGTCCGTCCCGCTCCCCGCCTCCCAGGGGCAGCGGACCCAAAAGCTGTCACAGGGCACGCCGGAGGTGTACTCCAGCTGCCAGGCAGTGAGTACGGGCAATATCCACGTCTCGCCTTTGGCGTCGGTCACATAGCCTCTCACCGCACCCTCACCTCGTCTCCCACCCAGATCAGGTTGGGGTTTTTGATCTGGGGATTCAGGGCGATCAATTCCGACAGGGAGATGCCGTAGGTCTTGGCGATGGCCCACAGGGTGTCTCCCTTCACCACCCGGTGATACGCCGCGCCGGCGGAGGCGGAGACAGCCGCGGCGCTCTGATCCTCCTGCCCTGTGACCCTGGCGGCCATCCCGGTGTACCAGCTGTCATCCTCCCAGAAGGCGAAGGAGTACCGCACATAATCGGGCCGGGGCTCCTGCTCCAGCCGCAGGGAGACAAAATAGGCGTTGGCCGCCTGCCACAGGGGGTGGACCAGCAGGCCGGGCCCGCCGTCGTAAAAGACGTTGGCCAGCTTGCCAAACTGCGCGTAGGCGTCCTCCCCCACAAATTCCCCCTCCCCCTCCATGGTCCGGTGGGTCCGTCCCAGGTCCTGGAGATGGAACAGGCCGAAGGGGGTCTTGTGCACCGCCATCTTCCGCTCGTAGTCGATGGCGTAAACCTTTGGATTGTGGGGCCAGGTATAGTTTTTATAGCGCATGGGCGAAAGTGTCATGCCCCGATCCCTCCTAAACGATCATAATGCCGGGGGCTGTCCCCGCTAATAGAGAAAGAAACCGCCGTCGTAGCGGCGGCTGTCCCGACGGAACACCCGGTCCAGCCCCTCCGCCTGGAGGACCTCGTCGGTCCAAGCGGCGCTTCCCGCCCCGCCGGTCCCCCGCCGCGTCTCTCCCGCGTCCGGCAACAATTCCCCCCAGGGGACTGTCCCCCGCTGGGCTCCGCCCAGGTTCCGGTAGAAATTGCTCCGGCCGCGTTCCGCTTCCTCCCCGTTCTCCCGGGACGCCGGGGGCTCCGCTTCCCGGAGCTGTTCCCATCCCTCCAGCGCCCGGTCCAGGGCTTCCAGCTCCTCCAGCAGAGGCACGGAACGGTATTCCTCCTCCTGGCCGCCTTGTTCCGGGTATTCTGTTCCCGCCGGGTCGGCGGCTTGCCCGGTTTCCTCCCCGGGGAGCCCGTCCGCCGCGTCTTCCTTCCGGCTGAATCGCTCCAGCCGCTGCACCGCCTCCCAGAGGGCGTCCTCGTCCTCCCCCTCCCGGGGTTCCAGATAGTCGGTCACCGCCCGCCGCCTCCCTTCAATTCTTCAAACCGCTGGAGGTCAAAGGCCGGGTTGGCCGCGCCTTCCCCCCACCGGGGGGCGGGGCGGCCGCAGGCGGGACAGCGGACCTCCTCCGCCCGGCTCCGGCACTCGGGGCACAGCCGGTCCAGCTCCTCCTCCCGGTCCAGGATCATCTGGACCAGGCACCAGAGGTAATCCCGGTCCTTCAGGTCCCGGACCCGCTGCTCCGTGGGCAGGGCCTGAAAGGCCTTCAGCACCCGCCACCGCAGCCGTCCGCCCCGGTCGGAGCGGAGTTTTTTTTTACGTTCTCCAGCGCCTCCCGGTCCAGGGTCAGGCCGGGGTCCGCCTCCTTCCGGAAGGCGGACCACCGTGCCGCCAGCGCGCCGATCTCCTCCACGGTCAAGCCGGCCAGCACTGCCTCCCCGCTGCCGAAGACCGGGCTGTGGTCCCCGGTCCGCTCCAGCGCCCGGGCCAGGAGGCAGGCGTTGGAGCAGAGGGCCCGTTCCCGGTCTGATTGGACCAGCTCCCCCGCCTCCCGCCGGGCCTGGAGGACCTCCAGGGCGGACAGCAGGCGCAGGTCCATGCCGTTGTCCAGGGTGACCCGGTCACGCTGGGCCAAAATGGACAGGGTCACGGCTTACACCTCCGTCTCAATGCGCCGGGAGGCCACCAGGGTGACCTTCTCCAGCACCATGCTGCCCAGGGTGGCGTTCTCCTGAATGGCGCTCCACTGGCAGTCGGAGTAGATGATCTTCCGGTCCGGCTTGCAGATGACCAGGGAGAAGCCGGACAGGCTGTAAAAGTCGATGCCGTCCCGGATGGCCTCGTCGGTGGCGTACAGCCGGGTCAGCTCCACCACATGCTTGGCCTGGCCCGGAATGGTGGCCACAGGCTCCTGTTCCCCGAAGGCCTCCACGGCGGTGCTGCTCTTGGTGGCCTTGGCCGTGTAGCTCTGGACCACCGCCACCCGGGTGCCGTCCACCTCCAGATAGATGTCGCTGCTGGTGGGAAATCCCGCGATACTCATTGAGCTCCTCCTTTACACATGCTCACGTGTGTCTTTGATATCACGCCTCGCCTGTTCGCAACGCGGATCTAAGCCGTCCGCCTGCGCAAAAACCCATCCGGGGCTCACACCCCCCTCCTTGGGCTTTTCGCGCCGCTCCCGTCTTAGCCCGCTGCTCACGACGGCTCGGACGCTTAAACGGTGATATGGGCCGTGAGCCAGATCTGGTTCAGCCCATGGGCCACAGTGAAGGAGAAGTCCACCAGACACCGGGTGGGGTCTTCGGCGTCCGCCGTCACCGCCACGTTCTCATAGCCGGTGATGATCTCCCGGGCCAGCTTGTTCTCCAGTTCCAGCACCACCTGGGCCCGGATGGCCCCCCGGCTCTGCTCCGTGTTCTTGGCCCGGCGGAACTTGGCCCGCAGGGCGGCGCGCAGGCTGGGGATCACGTCGTCCACAATGCGGATGGTGGACAGGTCCCGCCAGGTGCTGTCCGCCGCCTCGCCGGTGGTGGTGCGGGTGGTGATCCCCCGGACCACCGTGATCGCGCCCCCCACCTGCTCCACGGGGGTGACGCCCCCCAGGATCAGCCGGTCCAGGTCATTGTCCTCATAGCGCAGGGCCAAGCCGTGGAGGCCCAGCAGCTCCGCGCCCCCCAGGGGGACGGCGGGGTCGCTCTCCCCCGCGATGGCCCCGGCCAGAGCCGCCGCCACCGGTACGCCGGAGAGGCCGCCGCCCTGGCTGTCCACAGCCCCGGGGGCCGTCAGCACCACCCGCTCATGGTTCAGCTCCTTGGCCCGGGCGATCAGGCCGTCCACCGATTCGTCCTTGGCCCCGGCCACCACGGCGATGCGCTCCCGGCGGGCCTGGGACGCCTGAACGGCGCTGTCCCGCAGCTTCTTCTGGACCGCCGTGTCCGTGCTGTCACAGATGAGGACGGAGACGTCCTCTGTCATGCACAGGGCGTCAAAGGCTGCCTGATAGCCGCTCTCGTCCGCCGCCGCCACCGCGGCCACGGCGGAGGCGCCGTTTTTCAGGGCCAGGCGGACCAGCTCTGCCATATCCTGCCCCCCGGCGGAGCCGAAGGTAGCCACCGCCTTGTCATAGCTGGTGATGATATGGACCGTTCCCGCCTGGGCCACCGTATTGATCGCCGCCAGGCCCACGGTCTTTCCGCCGCCGCTGCCGCTCACCACCGAGGACGCGTCATAGGCGGAGTAGACCCCCGGACGCTGATGTACCGTGATATTCATGTTTTCCATCCACCTCGCAGTTCAAAATCCAAAAAGAGCCCGCCCGACTGGGGGGTGCTGTACAGCCAGGCCTGACACACCGCCTGGACCGTCCGTTTCAGCAGCCTTGCCTGACTGTCGTGCTCCGTCTCCCCGCAGGAGAACTCCAGCACCTCCAGCCCCCGGGGTCCGTCTCCGGCAAGGGCGGCAGCCAGGGTGTCGAAGGCCGCCTGGAGCTCCGCCCCGTCTCCCCGGGCGGGGGCGTACAGGTCCAGGCCGAAGGTGAGCCTGACCTTCCGGCCATACAGCTCCTCCCACAGTCCGGTGGTTTCGTTGTACCGCTCCCCCAGGTAATTCTGGAAGCCGGCGGGCCCGGCCTCACATGCCCGCAGGGAGACCACGGCCACCGGGGCCTCCAGCACCTGCCGCTGGCCCTGGGGCCAGGCCGTCACGGCCCGCACCCCCCGCTCCGTCAGATAGCCGGCCATCCGCTCCCGGATATTCTCCAATCCAGTGCTCATAGTTCCTCCTTGTCCCGGGGACGGAGCAGGGCCCACCAGTGGCTGTCTCCCACCCGGTGGGCCGACTGGACGTCATAGTCCCGTTTCCCCCACGTCACCCGGCTCTCCCCGGCAGTCAGCGGCTGGTCGCCGGGACCCAGATAGAGCATCCGGTCCTCCCGGCGCAGGCCCAGGGGGGAAGGGACCTCCTGCCCCCGGCTCCGGTCCAGCACCGGCTGGAGGAAGGCCCGCAGGGGCACCTCCTCCTGGCCGGCTCCGGGGCGCACCAGGACCTGCTGTCCGTAGCGGTTCAAAATGGCCCGCCACTCCCGGTCCATCATCCCGCCACCCCCCGGAAGGCAAAGCCCGTCTCCCCCAGCCAGGGGGCCATCAGCCGCTCCGCCTGGGCGGTGCGGGACTCGCTCTTATCCGCCCCGGTGCGGATGGAAACATCGCCCGCGGTAAAGGAGGTCACCCGTCCGCTCCCCGCCACGCCTTCCAGGCCGTCCATGACCACCATGGCGGTGGCCAGGAGGAAGGCGTCGCCGCAGTCCTCCGGCGTGACCCCCGCTCTCAGCCGTCCCTCCATGGCGGACGCCACCGCCCGGACCAGGGGGAGCAGCAGCTCCTCCCGGTCCCCATCGGCCCCCATGGCTTTACACAGGGCCACGATTTCTTCCGTCATCTCAAACCTCCAGCACGCGGGAAGCGTCCTGGAACACCTTGGCAAAGCCGCTGATGGTGGTGATAGCCGCCCGCTCCAACTGGCGGTCGATGAGCTTGTCGTACTCCACCATCACGTCGCTGCCCTGGACCATCTCCAGGGCGAACCGCTTGTCCAGGCCGATGGCGGTGCCGGCGGGCAGGACAGAGGTGCGCAGCAGGGTGGCGCCCAGGGGGGTGGTCAGCTTGCCGGTACCCTGGAAATTCAGGCCGGTCATGGGATTCTGGAACTCGGACAGCTTGAGCATCTTGACCATCACGTCGCCGGACACCAGCAGGGCGTTCATCTGGTAGGGGTCGAACTTGGCCCAGAAGTCCACCAGGTCGTCGTAGGTCAGGGTGCCCTTGGAAGCCACCTGGTCCACGGCGGCGGCGTTGTTGTTGCCGTCGCCGTTCATCAGCACATCCACCGCGTCCTCCAGGTTGGCCCGGGCGATGTGGGCGCCGATCTGGCGCAGGGTGACGGAGAACAGGTCCAGCTTCTGATAGCGCACCGCCTCATAGCTGGCCACCAGCATACGGCCCCGCTTGCGCAGCTTGACCAGATTGGACTGGACCTGGATCGTGGTGGCGGGAATGGCCGCCCCCTCCTCAACATGGCGCAGCTCATGGGCTTCCCCATTTTCGGCGGTGATGGAACGGTAATCCATGCCCTCGAACTTGGTGACGGCGGCGGTGATATGGGGCAGGATGTCCTCCTCCATGCCCTGGCGGACAGCCCGGGCGATGTACTCGGGGAACAGCACGGCGGAATCGGCGGTGCGGAAGAACTTCTCCACCACGTCGCTGCCCGCGCCCTTCACCTTGATGTCAAAGCGCTTGAGCTGGCGCTGGAAGGCGTCCAGCCCCTCCAGGCTGGTGCCCTTGTACTGCTCGCTGGGGTCCAGGCGCTCCAGCACCTGGGTAAAGGTACTGCCCGCCTCCTGGTACATGCCCTTGTCCAGTTTCAGATTGTCATAGGAAAAAGCCATTGTTCCACGCTCCTCTCAAAATTACAGACACACCACGGCGCTGCCGCTGCCGGCGCTGACCACCAGAACGGTGACGCCGCCGCTGGCGGCCGCCTTCACGCCGCCCTGGCCGTCGGCTGCCAGGGCGGTCCAGCCCAGGGCCAGGTCGCCGGTACAGCTGACGGTGACAAAGCCCTTCACCTGAACGGCGGCAGCGCCCTTCCGGGGCTCCAGGGCCACGCCGCAGAAGGCCTCCCCGGCAGCGCAGGGGCCTACGGCGCCGTTGCCCGTCACCTTGACCACCTGGCCGCCCTCCACGCCCTCGTCCGCGGCGAAGGTGGCCGTCACGGCCCCAATGTCCTCAAAGGAAAATTTACTCATCCTCAACGTTCCTCCCTTGTTTATTTTGGTAGGGCGGATGTTTCTCCCGCCGCTATCCTCAGATCAAAAATGCCCGGTCCTTCTCGCTGTCAAGAACTGCTTTCTCCCCGTACTCCAGCTGGGGTTTCAAAGGATACCGCTCCTCCGCCCGGCTGCCGTAGGCCCGCTTCATGGCCAGCAGCTCCTCCCGGGACAGCTTGTCCGTCATGCCCGTCAGCGTTTCGCAGTCCAGGCCCATCCCGGCCAGCAGGCCCAGGCGCACCACTTCCTGCCTCAGCTCAGTCAGATAGGTCCGGCCCAGCCGGGCCTCCTCCTCCAGCTGCTCCAGCTCCCGGGCGCAGCCGGGATGCTCCGCGGCCAGGGTCTTCAGGTCGGCGTACACCCGGCCCGCCCCCTTGACCACACCGGCGGCGGGCTGGGCGGGCACCGCCACGAAGGAGAACTCATAGGCGTCATCGGCCCCCTCCAGGCTGGCGTAGCACAGCTGCCCGTCGTAGCGCTCTCCCTTTTTGTGGCCGCACGCGGCCCGGTTCAGGTCCGCCCCGCAGATGGAGCACACCGCGCGCTCCACCGAGCAGCCCACGCTGACCTCCTTCTTGATGCCCCCCTCGATCTCTGCGATCAGGTCCTTTGTGCTGTCGGTACGTACCATATAGGCGTACCCCTTCAGCCAGCAGTAGCCGTCTCCCGCCCGGGTGAGCTTCTCCGGCTCCTGAATCACCTCGGCCTTGTAGATGCGGGCGGCCTGGCCCCGGGCGGACCACTGGTGGTCAAAAATGCCGCTTTTGCCTACGAACAGGGGGGCCAGCTCCTCCAGGGTCCGGGGGGCAAACCGCTCCAAGTCCCGGTCCACCTCGTTGTCGCACAGACGCACTGAGAAGGTGTACACCTCCTCCGCTTTCAGTTCCTTCCGGGACAGGGCGTTGATCAGGGCCAGGTCCTCCCCGGTCACCGCCGTGCCCTGTCCTCCCTGGGATTCCTTTACAATTTTCATGCGTTCTCCTCCTTCAAGCGCTCCGCCTGGGCGCGGTACAGATCGGCCTTGGCCTCCTCCACAATGTCCTGCAGGTTGATGTCCTCCCAGACGATCTCCACCCGGTCATCGCAGCCGCGGAGCCGCAGCCACAGCTCGGCCACCCGGCACAGCACCGGTTCCACACTGCGCCGGATGGCGGTGATCTCGCTGGTGAGCAGGTCGGCCTGCTGGGTGCTCATCCGCTCGGTGGAGGACCAGGACAGGCCCAGCATGAAGGGCGGGATACCCGTCCGGGCCACCAGCTGCTCCAGGATCTGCCGCACCGGCACCTGGCTGTCCAGCACCTGGCTGTCGGCGCCGATGACCTTGATGTCCACATCGCCCACCGCCACAAAGTCCCGGACCGAGCCCTCCCGGCCCGCCTGCATGGCGGAGGACCACTCCTGGGCGATCTGGCGGCACCGCTCCTGGGCAAAGGCCCCCTCGCCCTCCTCAGGCCGGCACACCACGGCAAAGCGCAGGTTGCCCGCCCGCTCCCAGTTCTGCCCCGTGGCCTGGAAGATCTTCAGCAGGATGCCCGCCAGAAAGGGCATGGACCGCAGCAGGGACACCCCGCAGGGGGCGTCTCCCGTGGGCTGGAAGGGGGTGAACAGCAGCAGGTCCTGAAAAGGCAGTTCCTCCGGCTCTCCCAGCTTCCGCCGGCACAGGCGGAAGTCCATGGGGTTGTCTCCCGTCTTCACTTCCACCTGCTCCGGGTCAGCGCACAGCAGGGCGGCGATGTCCCCTCCGCCGGGCGCCAAGACGATCTCCCCCAGGCCGTGGCCGCAGGTGAACATATCGTCCAGATACCGGTCCAGAAAGGACTGTACCCCCCGCTGGCCCCAGCCTGTGTCCACCGTCTTCCAAAACCGCTCCAGTTCCGGCTGGACCCGTCCGTCCCTGCACCGGACGGACATGCCGCCGCATAGCCGCACCAGCTTCCAGATGGCGGCGTCCACAATGGGTACCCCCTCCCGGATGGCCCGGTACAGGTCCAGCTCCCCCGGCCGCAGGGGCGTGTACCGCTCCAGCGCGCCGAAGGGGTGGCCGCCCACCTGGCGCACCTGCACCACCGGAGCGGGCGGCTCCTTCCGTTTCCGTTCCCACCATTTCACTTTACTGACTCCCCCTTTTTGTAGGGGCCGGCGTCCCCGACGGCCCGTCTTCCCGCCACTGGCGGAATGGATGAAAAGGTCCGGCGAAGCCGGACACCACGCTTCCCGATTGCTGACTCAAAACCTTCTCCGCTCCACGCTTCCCGCAAACCAGCCGCCGTTTGTCTCCCTCGCCGCCACCGTGGCGGCAAAATAGCGGATCTCATCCATGGCATGGTCATGTTCTTTCCGCACCCGGTCCTGGCCGTCCCCCTGCTCCTCCCAGCGGTAGAGGGAGAACTCCCGGATGGCGTCTTCGCAGCCCTTGCAGATGACGATTTTCCCCGCCTTCAGCAGCCGGGCGGTGAGGCGGATGCCGGACAGCACCTCGTTGTCCGCCTTCCGCACCCGCCACCCCCGGCGGCGCAGGGTCTCGATAAAGCTGGCGGCGGAGGGGTCCACCACCACTGCCCGGATCTCCCTCCCTCCGGCCAGTCCGGCCAGGGCGTCGGCGTACTCCTCGTCGGTCTTCTGCCGCCGCTGCTGTCTGGCGTCGTAATAAAATTCCGCCACCCGGTACCACACCCCGTTCCGCTGGCCCCACAGCCCCATGGACGTGGGATTCAGCGTCCCGTAATCACAGGAGATATGCCAGTTTTCCAGATTTTCCCTTGGAACATCCTGCACAAAGCGCTCGTCGAAAAAGTCGTAGACCCGCCCCTCGGCGGCCACCCATTCCCCCAGGACGAACCGGCGGTAGAAGGTGCCCTCAAACATGGTCCTGTACCGTTCCAGTACCTCCGGGGACAGCCCCGGATTGTCCTCCATGGTAAACTGGAGGCGCAGGGCTTTTTTCTCCTCTGTTTTTAAGATCCATTCCCGGTAGAACCAGTGGGCCGGAGACTCGGGGTTGCAGGAAAACCACAGCTTGCTGCCCGTCACCGAGCACCGGGCCACCGCCTGCTCCACAAAGGACCGGGGCATCAGCGCCACCTCGTCCAGCAGGGCCCCCGCCAGGGTGATCCCCTGGATCAGGGCCGCCGAGCCCTCGTCCTTGCCGCCGAACAGGTAAAAGGTGTTGCTGTGCCTGCCCAGCCGGACCTTCAGGATATTCCGGGACACCTTCTGCTCACAGCGAAAGCCCATATTTTCCAACAGGGGCAGCAGCTCCTCCAGCAGGTTCCGCCGCACGGACACGATGGTTTTTCCGCACAGGGCAAAGTTTCTCCGGTGGAAGGAGCGCATGGCCCAGCAGAAAAAGGAAAGGCCGGTGCACAGGGTCTTGCCGCTGCGCACCGCGCCGTCGCAGATGATGGCCTGTTTCTCCCTGTGGGGCGAGCCGGGCCGCCACCAGGTCAACACGTTCCGCTGCTTGGGGGAAAACACCATGTCCTCCACGGCCTCACTCCCCCTTCCCCTCCATGGCGCTCAGGAAGCGGTCCACCTGTTCCTCACCGCTGTGGTCCGCGGCGTCCAGCAGCCGCTCCAGGAGCCTGCCCCGGTCGGCGAATTTCAGTTCGATGACCCCGTTGGCTCCCCGCTTGAATTCGGTGAGGGCGTCCAGGTCCAGCTTTTCCAGGCTGCCCCACTCCTCCTCGGGGAAACAGGCCAGACGGACCGCATCCACCGCTCCGGCGTTGGCCAGCTTCCACATGCGCCTTAAAATTTGTTCCCGTCCCGGGAGTTTTGTGTTCGCCACCCTATCCCTCCTCACCTATCCCCTGCCAGGGCGTCAATGTTGCACGTTTCCCGTCACCCAAGAAAAATAAATTTTCGTTTATAGGGGCAAAGAAATTTCGCCCTGGGGGCGAAACATCCCCATCCCCGTCCCGCCCACAGGCGACGCTCCAGTGTCCGTGTTCCCTTGCCGCGGCGGCCCCAAGGGACCGCCCTACCTGAACGCAGAATAACGTCTGTCAAAGGCAAGGGCAGAGCCCTTGCCCTACATGACATAGGCTTTAGGCTCTATAGGCTGATAAACAAAAATTTATCATCTCCCCTTCGCCCTCTTTCGGCATATCTCACGCGCGGGATAGATTATGGTATTGGGAGAGCCTGTCCAGAAAAAAATACCGGTTTCCCGCCTGCATAGAACTTCCTTTTCCTCCACATCCTGACCATACACACCAATGATGGTTCAGGAGGAACGATCTATGAAGCGACTTTCCGCTGTATTTCTGGCGGTCCTGGCTCTGGCCGCCGCCATTCCCGCCTCATCCGCCGTGGGAGAGGACGCCGGTCTGTCCCTGTCCTGTGCCTCCTCCGTTCTGATGGAAAAGGAGACCGGGACCATCCTGTATGACCAGGACTCCCACGCCAAGCTGGAACCGGCCAGCGTCACCAAGGTCATGACCCTGCTGCTGGTGATGGAGGCGGTGGATTCCGGCCGGCTGTCCCCGGATGACATGGTCACCGTCTCCGCCCACGCCGCCGGGATGGGCGGCTCCCAGGTGTATCTGAAGGAAGGGGAGCAGATGTCTGTCTCCGAGATGATCAAATGCGTCACCGTGGTGTCGGGCAACGACTGCGCCGTGGCTCTGGCGGAACATCTGGCGGGCAGCGAGACCGCCTTTGTCTCCCAAATGAACCAGCGGGCCCGGGAGCTGGGGATGGCGGACACCAATTTTGTCAACTGCACCGGCCTGCCCGCCCAGGGCCACCTGACCAGCGCCTATGACATCGCCCTCATGTCCCGGGAGCTGATCCTGAACCACCCCAACATCCGCCAGTACACCACCATCTGGATGGACTCCATCCGGGACGGGGCCTTCGGCCTGACCAACACCAACCGTCTGGTCCGGTTCTACCAAGGGACCACCGGCCTGAAGACCGGCTCCACCGACGGGGCGGGCTTCTGCATTTCCGCCACCGCCGAGCGGGACGGCATGGAGCTCATCGCCGTCATCATGAAATCCCCCACCGGCCCGGAGCGGTTTGAGGACGCCAAGGCCCTGCTGGACTACGGCTTTGCCAACTACGCCCTGGTCAACGTCTATCCGGAGGCCCCCCTGGCCCCGGTGGACGTGCTGCTGGGCACCGTCTCCCAGGTCCAGCCCCAGCTCCAGCGGGAGTGCCGCCTGCTGGTACGCAAGGGGCAGGAGGACCAGGTGTCCACCAAGCTCACCCTGGCCGAGGACCTGGAGGCCCCGGTGGAACAGGGCCAGACCCTGGGCCAGCTGGAGGTCTATGTGGGGGAGGAGCTGCGGGACACCGTCCCCATCGTCTCCGCCCAGCAGGTGGACAGGCTCACCGTTCCCGGCATTTTCTCCCGGATGCTCCGTCAGCTGCTCATGGCCGGCTGACCTACCCGCCTCCGGCGGGTACATAATGTCAATTTCCCTCTTTTTGCTCCCAAAAGATATGTTTCCCTCTATTTAACTTGACGGCACAAGCAGCTTGTTGTATAATTTATATAAATATTCAGGGATTGTTTTGACACAGCATTGTGCTTTTTATCCCAATCTCTGGTATTAACTCTGCACAGAGGTGATCATTTTGTCTAAATATCAGGAAAATCTCTCCTCTCATGAACTATTTTTTGAGCTGGAGGCTTTCTCCGAGGGCCGTTCCACCCACGCCTGGCGCTGTTTTGGCTCCCATCCCGCCAAGGACGAGAACGGCACCGAGGGTTATCTGTTCCGGGTGTGGGCGCCCAACGCCCCCCTGGTTTCCATTATCGGCGATTTCAACAACTGGGACCTCCAGGCCAATCCGATGACCAAGCTGGAGGGCGGCATCTGGGAGGCTTTCGTCCCCGGCCTGCAGCGCTATGACGCCTACCAGTACGCCATCCACAAGGCCGGCGGCGGCTTTGTGGGCAAGGCCGACCCCTACGCCTTCCACGCCGCCACCCGCCCCGATGTGTCCAGCAAGATCTACGACCTGGACACCGGCTACCAGTGGGGGGACCAGAGCTGGATGGAGTACCGGGCCAAGCAGGTCCCCTACACCTCTCCCATGAACATCTACGAGTGCCACCTGGGCTCCTGGCGCCGCACCGGCGAGGGCGAGTTCCTCAGCTACCGGGACACCGCCGCTTACTTAGTTCCTTATGTAAAGGAGATGGGCTTCACCCATGTGGAGCTGCTCCCCGTCACCGAACACCCCCTGGACGCCTCCTGGGGCTACCAGTGCACCGGCTACTTCGCCGCCACCAGCCGTTTCGGCACCCCCGACGACCTGAAATACCTCATCGACCAGCTCCACCAGGCGGGCATCGGCGTCATCATGGACTGGGTCCCCGCCCACTTCCCCCGGGACGCCTTCGGCCTGTATAACTTCGACGGCACCCCCACCTATGAGTATTCCGACCCCCGGAAGGGCGAGCACGCCGACTGGGGTACCGACGTCTTTGACTACGGCCGCAGTGAGGTCCGCTCCTTCCTGTTCTCCTCCGCCATGTTCTGGCTGGAGGAGTACCACATGGACGGCCTGCGGGTGGACGCCGTCTCCTCCATGCTGTACCTGGACTACGGCCGGCAGGACGGGGCCTGGATGCCCAACGTCAACGGCGGCCACGAAAACCTGGAGGCCATCGAGTTCCTCCAGAAGCTGAACACCGCCGTCTTTGCCGCCCACCCCGACGTGCTGATGATCGCCGAGGAGTCCACCGCCTGGCCCAAGGTGACCTATCCCGTCAGCGACGGCGGCCTGGGCTTCAACTTCAAGTGGAACATGGGCTGGATGAACGACATCTGCCACTACATCAAGATGGACCCCTACTTCCGGCAGTTCAACCACCGGGACATCACCTTCTCCCTGATGTACGCCTTCTCGGAGAACTACATCCTGCCCCTGTCCCACGACGAGGTGGTCCATATGAAGGGCTCCTTCTTCGGCAAGATGCCCGGGGACAACCCCCAGAAGTTCGCCGGCGTCCGGGCCTTCTACACCTACATGATGACCCATCCCGGCAAGAAGCTCACCTTCATGGGCGCCGAGCTGGGCCAGTGGAACGAGTGGCACTTTGAATACTCTCTGGACTGGCACCTGCTCCAGTATGAGCCCCACCGCCAGACCCAGGCCTTCTTCAAGGCCATGAACGCCCTCTATCTGGAGCAGCCCGCCCTCTGGCAGCAGGACAACTCCTGGCAGGGCTTCCAGTGGCTGTGCGCCGACGACAACACGGCCAACACCGTGGCCTTCCTGCGCTGGGACAAGGAGGGCAAGCCTCTGATCGTGGTGTGCAACTTCTCCCCCGAGCACCGGAAGGGCTACCGGGTGGGCGCCCCCTTCGGCGGCACCTGGGCACCCCTTCTGAACACCGACGCCCCCGAGTTCGGCGGCCAGGGTCTGGGCGACACCGCCCCCATCAAGACGGAGAAGGTCCCCTGCCACGACCAGCAGCAGTCCCTGACCATCGACCTGCCTCCCATGTCCGCCATGATCTACCGCTGCGTGCGGAAGAACCCCGTCCGCAAGCCCAAGGCGGACAAGGACGCCGCCCCCGCCAAGGAGGCGAAGGCCCCCAAGGCCAAAAAGGCCGCAGCGTCCAAGGCTTCCCCGGCCAAGGCGGAAAAAGCCCCCGCCAAGGCCAAGAAAGCTGCCGCGCCCAAGGCCAAAAAGGCCGCGGCCCCCAAGGCGAAGAAGGCTGCCAAGCCCAAGGAGCCCGCGCAGGACTGATCCCCGGGAACAACAGGGCGCGCCTCCGGCGAGCGCCTGCTTCCATATAGCTCCCCCCGAAACAGACAAGAGGTGACAGTATGAAAAAAGAAGTTGTGGCCATGTTGCTGGCCGGCGGACAGGGCAGCCGCCTCTACGCCCTGACCAGCCACGTGGCGAAACCCGCCGTTCCCTTCGGCGGAAAGTACCGCATCATTGATTTTCCCCTGTCCAATTGCGTCAACTCCGGCATCGACACGGTGGGCGTCCTGACCCAGTACCGTCCCCTGGAGCTGAACAGCTACCTGGGCAACGGCCAGCCCTGGGACCTGGACCGCTCCGACGGCGGCGTCCATATCCTGCCCCCCTACATGCGGGAGGGCGACCAGGGCACCTGGTATAAAGGCACCGCCAACGCCATCTATCAGAACATCGGCTTCCTGGACCTGTACGACCCCGAGTATGTGGTGATCCTGTCCGGCGACCATATCTACAAGATGGACTACGCCGACATGGTGGACCTGCACAAGAAGACGGGCGCCGCCTGCACCATCTCCGTGCTGGAGGTCACCATGGAGGAGGCCACCCGCTTCGGCATCATGAACGTGGACGCCGAGGACCGGATCTTTGAGTTCGAGGAGAAGCCCAAGCATCCCAAGAGCAACCTGGCCTCCATGGGCATCTATGTGTTCACCTGGTCCAAGCTGCGCCAGTACCTGATCGACGACGAGGCCGACCCCAACTCCTCCAACGACTTCGGCAAGAACATCATCCCCAACATGCTGGCCGCCGGCGAGAAGATGATGGCCTACCGCTTCCAGGGCTACTGGAAGGACGTGGGCACCATCAACTCCCTGTGGGACGCCAACATGGACATGCTGGCCCCCCGGAGCAGCATCGACCTGTACGATCCCAGCTGGCCCATCTACGCCCGTACTCCCATCAAACCGCCCCACGTCACCGGTCCCGACGCCAAGATCTCCCACTCCCTGGTCACCGGCGGCTGCCAGGTGGACGGCACGGTGGAGAACTCGGTGCTCTTCCACTCGGTCACGGTGGAGCAGGGCGCGGACGTCCAGTATTCCATTCTGATGCCCGGCGCCGTAGTGAAGGCGGGCGCCAAGGTGTCCTACGCCATCGTGGCGGAGAACGCCGTGGTGGAGTCGGAGGCCGTGGTGGGTTCCGCTCCCGATGACAGCCCCGAGTGGGGCATCGCCGTGGTGGCCAGCGGCGTCACCGTGGGGGAAAAGGCTGTGGTTTCCCCCAGCGCCATGATCCGGGAAGATGTGAAGGGAGGTGAGCGGGCATGAACGACCTCCATGGTATTCTCTTTGCCTACCGCTCCGACGCCAATCTGGGCGAGTTGACTCGCCCGCGCAACACCTGTTCTCTGGCCTTTGGCGGCCGGTACCGTTTGATCGACTTCATGCTGTCCAACTACGTCAACGCCGGCATCACCGACGTGGGCGTTATCGTCCATGAGAGCTACCAGTCTCTGCTGGACCACCTGGGCTCCGGCAAGGACTGGGACCTGAGCCGCAAGCACGGCGGCCTGCGCATCCTGCCCCCCTTCAGCTACGCGGAGCAGGGCCACGGCGAGTACCGCGGCAATATGGAGGCTCTGGCGGGCGTGGCCGGATACCTGAAGAACATCCGTCAGGACTATGTCATCATGGCTTGGGGCGACGTGGCCGTCAACCTGGACGTGGAGGCGGTCTATGACCAGCACATCGCCTCCGGCGCCGACATCACTGTGGTGTGCACCCCCACCCTGAACGGCGCGCCCCGGTTCTCCGAGTATGTGGAGGTCAGCGCCGACGGCCGGGTCACCGACCTGTCTGTCCATCCCACCTCCGCCGGCAAGGCCCTGGAGTCCCTGGAGATCTACGTCATGTCCAAGCAGTTGCTGATGGATATGGTGGAGTACTGCGCCGCCCACGACGTACATAGCTTCAGCCGCGGCGTGCTCCAGCCCCGTCTGAAGTCCCTGAAGCTGATGCCCTATATCCACCAGGGCTACGCGGGCCGCTTCCAGTCCGTGGGCGACTATTTCCAGCGCTCCATGGACCTGCTGGACCCCGCCATCCGGGCCGACCTGTTCAACCCCGCCCGTCCCATCCGCACCAAGGACATGTCCAACCCCTCCACCTACTACGGCCCCAACTCCGTCTCCAAGTGCTCTCTGGTGGCGGACGGCTGCTATATCGAGGGCGAGGTGGAGAACTCCATTCTCTCCCGCGGCGTCATCGTGGAAAAGGGCGCCAAGGTGGTCAACAGCGTCCTGATGCAGGGCACCGTGGTCAAGGCGGGGGCCTCCCTGGCCTATGTCATCGCGGATAAGAACGTCACCATCAACGCTGACCGTATGCTCATGGGCCACTCCACCTATCCTCTGGCCATCGCCAAGGGCACCGTGGTATAACACACAAGAAACAGCGGCTCCATCGTGCGGAAAGCGGGGAATCTCCCCCTCTCTCCCCCGGTGGAGCCACCTTATACTTGATTTCGCTTCTTTCTCTGCCTCTTTCGGGGCGCGGCGTTCCGCCGCGGTCAAACCATGTTCAGCGGATTTGACCAGAGAACCGCAGGATACCCTGTCTCTCCGGCATTTTCGAACGAAAGGGGATCATTATGAAAATCTTATTTGCCTCTCCCGAAGTCGCTCCCTTCATCAAGACCGGCGGTCTGGCCGACGTGGCCGGCTCCCTCCCCCAGGCTCTGGCCAAGGAGGGCCATGAGGTCAAGGTCATTCTCCCCCTGTACGAGGGGATCGGCCAGGAATGGCGCAGCCAGATGACTTTCCTGAAATATTTCAACGTCACCCTGTCCTGGCGTCAGGTCTACTGCGGGGTCTTTGAACTGGCGCGTGACGGCGTCACCTACTGGTTTGTGGACAACGAGTACTATTTCAAGCGCTGGCAGATCTACGGCCACTTCGACGACTGCGAGCGGTTCGCCTATTTCTCCCGCGCCGTCATCGAGACGCCGGGGCAGCTGGATTGGGCTCCCGACGTCATCCACTGCAACGACTGGCAGACCGCCCTGGTCCCCGTCTATCTGCTGGAGGAGAAGTACCGTATTCCCCAGCTGGCCCACGCCAAGTCCGTCTTCACCATCCACAACATCGAGTACCAGGGCCGTTACGGCGCGCAGGTGCTGAAGGACGTCATCGGCCTGGACGCCAGCTACTTCAACGAGGGGATGCTGGCCTACTTCGGGGACGTGAACCTGATGAAGGGCGCCATCATGGCCTCCAATTTCGTCACCACCGTCTCCCCCACCTACGCCCAGGAGCTGCGCACCCCCTTCTATGCCAAGGGTCTGGACGGCGTCATCAACCAGCAGGCCGGCAAGATCGAGGGCATCCTCAACGGCATCGACATGGAGCTGTATGACCCCGCCACCAATCCCGGCCTGACCGCCAACTTCACCACCAAGGCTCTGGTCAAGGGGAAGAACGAGTGCAAGCTGGCCCTCCAGAAGGCCGTTGGACTCCAGGAGAACCCGGACATTCCCATCATCGCCTGCATCTCCCGCCTGGTGGGCCACAAGGGCTTCTCCCTGGTCACCGACGTGCTCCATGAGATCATGGGCATGGACGTGCAGATGGTGGTGCTGGGCACCGGCGACTGGCAGTATGAGGAGGCCTTCCGCCACGCCCAGAGCCAGTATCCCGGCCGCTTCGCCGCCCAGCTGACCTACTCCGCCCCCCTGTCCACCATGATCTACGCCGGCGCCGACATCTTCCTCATGCCCTCCATCTCCGAGCCCTGCGGCCTGAGCCAGATCATCGCCATGCGGTTCGGCACCGTCCCCGTGGTGCGGGAAACCGGTGGTCTGAAAGACACTGTCACGCCATACAATAAGTTCACCGGCGAAGGCCGCGGCTTCACCTTCTCCAATATCAACGCAGGAGACATGATGTGGGTGCTGCGGGAGGCCGTGGACCTCTATCACAACAACAAAAAGGCCTGGCGCAGCCTCCAGAAAGCCGGCATGACCGCCGACTTCTCCTGGACCAACTCCGCCAAACAGTACCTGGACATCTACCAGCGCATCCAGGACTGACCGTTCCCCGTCATCCAGGGGCCCCCGCCTTCCGGCGGGGGCCCCTTTCTTCCCCTTTCCGCTCTTTCCCCGTCAAATATTGTATAAAATGGACAGAGCGCCCCGCGTTTTCTCCCCTTTTGCGCCTTTCTGCCGATTGACGCTTTCTGGAAAACCTGATACAATTAAAGGCTGTAAAAGCTCTATTCCCCACACTTTTTCATAATAAATCATAAAACGATAAAACAATTCAAGAAACGGGAGGCAGCGTTATGGCTGAATATACCAAGGCCCAGCTTACCGATATGATCATAGGAAAGCTCCAGCGCAACTTCGGGCGCACCGTGGAGGAGGCCACCAAAAACCACATGTTCAAGGCCTGCGCCCTGGTGCTCCGGGACATCATGTCCCGCCGCCAGATGGAGACGGACAACCGGATCTGGGAGGGCCAGCAGCGCCAGGTCCACTACCTGTCTCTGGAATTTCTGATGGGCCGCTCTCTGGAGAAGAACGCCTACAATCTGGGTCTGCTGGACACCCTGAAGGATGCCCTGGAGGACCTGGGCTTTTCCGCCTCCGACCTGTTTGAGCAGGAGCCCGACGCCGGTCTGGGCAACGGCGGCCTGGGCCGTCTGGCCGCCTGCTACCTGGACTCCATGACCACCCTGGAGATCCCCGCCACCGGCTATTCCATCTGCTACGAGCTGGGTATCTTCAAGCAGAAGATCATCGACGGCAAGCAGGTGGAGCTGGCCGACAACTGGCTGGGCCTGGGCGACGCCTGGCTCATCCCCAAGCTGGACGAGACCGAGGAGGTCCGGTTCGGCGGCAAGATCGTAGACCATTGGGACGAGAACGGCCACAACCACCCCGAGCATGTGGGCTACACCACCGTTCTGGCCATCCCCCGGGACATGGAGATCGCCGGCTACCAGACCCGCCACACCAACATTCTGCGCCTGTGGGACGCCAAGAGCCCCGTGCCCGTGGATATGTCCCTGTATTCCCGGGGCGAGTACCTGAAGGCGGTGGAGCAGCAGGCCATGGCCGAGGTCATCGCCAAGGTCCTGTACCCCGATGACAACCACTACGAGGGCAAGTCTCTGCGTCTGAAGCAGCAGTATTTCTTCGTCTCCGCCACCGTCCAGTCCATCGTCCGCAAGCACCGCTCCCAGTACGGCACCCTGCGCAACTTCCACGAGAAGCACGTCATCCAGATCAACGACACCCATCCCACTCTGGTCATCCCCGAGCTGATGCGGATCCTTCTGGATGTGGAAGGCTATTCCTGGGACGAGGCCTGGCACATCGTCACCCACAGCGTCTGCTACACCAACCACACCATTCTGGCCGAGGCCCTGGAGCGCTGGCCCCAGACCCTGATCGAGACCCTGCTGCCCCGGATCTGGGAGATCCTCAAGGAGATCTCCGGCCGTTACCAGCGGGAGCTGGAGTACCGCTACGGCGGCGATATGGGCAAGGTGGGCCACATGGCCATCATCTGGGGCGGCGAGGTCCGCATGGCCAACCTGTGCGTCTGCGCCTGCCAGGCCATCAACGGCGTGTCCGCCCTCCACTCTGACATTCTGAAGCGTGACGTCTTCCACGACGCCTATCTGGCCGACCCCGACAAGTTCCAGAACGTGACCAACGGCATCGACCACCGCCGCTGGCTGTCCCAGATCAACCCCAAGCTGGACGCCCTGGTCCGGGAGTGCACCGGCGGCGACCAGTACCTGCTCCACCCCGAGGCCATCCGCGGGCTGGAAAAATACAAGGACGACGCCTCCGTTCTGGACCAGCTGGGCAAGATCAAGCAGGAGAACAAGCGCCGCTTCGCCAGCTATGTGGCCCGGGAGTCCGGCGTGATTTTGAACACCGACGCCATCTTCGACGTCCAGGTGAAGCGCCTCCACGAGTATAAGCGCCAGCTGCTCAACGTGCTCCATATCGTCCACCTGTACAACCAGCTGCGGGATAATCCCAACATGGAATTCACCCCCCAGACCTTCCTGTTCGGCGCCAAGGCGGCCCCCGGCTACCTTGTGGCCAAGGACATCATCCAGCTCATCAACTCCCTGTCCAACCAGATCAACAACGATCCCATCTGCAAGGATAAGCTGCAGGTGGTCTTCCTGGAGAACTACCGGGTCTCCCTGGCGGAGAAGCTGATGCCCGCCTCCGAGCTGTCCGAGCAGATCTCCACCGCCGGCAAGGAGGCCAGCGGCACCGGCAACATGAAGTTCATGATGAACGGCGCCCTGACCATCGGCACCCTGGACGGCGCCAACGTGGAGATGCACCAGCAGGTGGGCGACGAGAACATCTTCCTCTTCGGCCTCACCGCCGACCAGGTGGCCGAGCGCAAGCGCCAGGGCTACCGCTCTCTGGACTACTACCAGCAGAACCCGGCGCTGAAGCGGGTCATCGACCAGATCGCCACTGGTTTCAGCGACCACACCACCTATGTCAATCTGACCAACCGCCTGCTGTTCGGCAGCGGCGGCTCCCTGGCCGACGAGTACATGCTGTTCGCCGACTTTGACAGCTACTGCGCCGCCCACCGCCGCGCCCTGGAGACTTACGCCGACCAGCGGCGCTGGAACCAGATGTCTCTCATCAACATCGCCCGGTCCGGCATCTTCGCCGCCGACCGCTCCATCTCCGAATACGCCAAAAACATCTGGCGCGTGCCCACCCGCTGATTCTAAAGAAAAGCGCCCTCCTGTCCCGGGGACAGGAGGGCGCTTTCACGCTGCTATGGCAAAAAAATGAGCCGCCGGACACAGGTCCCGGCGGCTCATCTCATTCCTCAAAAAAGTCAGCGGCACTGCAAAATGTCGCAGTAGAACTGGTCCAGCGCCTCTCGCGTGGGGAACACAGCCACATACATCTGGTTGCCCATGGCGCCGGCCAGGGCGTCGGGGATGCGCTCCACCATCCGCATCTGGGCGGCGTATTTGTCCAGGATCTCCTGGTGGCTGAGCACAAAGTCCTTGCCGTCCCGGCGGCCGGCAAAGGCGCAGAAGGCGTGCTCGCCCACCGGCATGGTGGACCGGCCGAAGGCGATCATATCCGCCCAGATCTTGTACACGTTGGTGCTGTGGGCAAAGTTGATCATATCGGGGGTAAACCCGCCGCAGGGGCGCATGTTGACCTCCAGGCCCACGATCTGGCCCTTTTTGCCCAGCCCCTTCTGGTCCTGGGTCAGGCGGAAGAACTCAAAGTGGACAAACCGGCTCTTGACGCCGAAGGCCTTCACCGTGGCCCGGCCGGCCTTCCGGGTGTCCTCAGGCAGGTCCTTCACGATGTAGTAAATGGAATTTCCATTCTCATTGACGATGTCCATGATGGAGAAGGGGGTGACGTTGCCCGTCTCAAACATGGGCTCGCCGTTGGCGTCGATGATGGCGTCGTAGGAATTGACCTCGGCGTTGACGAACTCCTCCATGATATAGGGCACGTCCTGGGGCATCTCCGCCAGGAAGTTGTCCAGATCCTGGTCGCAGGCCAGCTTGTATGTGTTGGCGGCGCCCACGCCGTTGTCCGGCTTGACCACCACCGGGTAGCCCACCTTCTTGATGAAGGCGGCGCAGTCCTCCCGGCCCTCCACCAGGTGGTAGCGGGCGGTGGGGATCCCGGCCTTGGCGTAGAACTCCTTCATCTTGGACTTATACTTGACCCGGGGCATATCCTCGTTCTGGAAGCCGGAGGTGATGTGGAAGTCGGTGCGCAGCCGGGCGTCCCGCTCCAGCCAGTACTCGTTGTTGGATTCCAGCCAGTCAATGCGGCCATACTTGAAAATAAAGAAGGCCACAGCCCGGTACACCTGGTCATAGTTCTCCAGCGTGTCCACCTTGTAGTACTCATTCAGGCTGGCCTTCAGGTCGCCGCTGAGCTGGTCATAGGGCTGGTCGCCGATGCCCAGCACGTTCATGCCGTTGTTCTTCAGTTCCCGGCAGAACTGCCAGTAGTTGGTGGGGAAGTTGGGGGAAATAAAAATAAAGTTTTTCACACAGATTCCAGCTTTCTCTCTTAATTTCAAACAGGACACACGCCCTGTCACCCTAACAGATAGGGCAGGAAATAGGCCACCTGTTTGTGCCACCAGGGCCAGTCGTGGTTCACGTCCCAGCCCCAGAAGTCCACCCACAGCTGGATGCCCTTCTCCTGGCACAGCTGCTGGATCCGCCGGGTGGTCTCCGGCTGTTCCCAGGCGCCCTGGCCCACGCAGATGACGCCCTTGTGCTGGTTATACTGGCCGATGAAGGGGTGGTCCCCGGGCAGGTTGGCCAGATAGTCCACGGGTGAGTTGAGGTAGACCACATCGTCCATGTAGCCGTCAAAGCCATAGCTGGCCGTGTAGATGCCGCTGAGGGCCAGCAGGCCGTCAAACAGGTCAGGGCGGCGGAAATACAGGTTGACAGCGTGGGTGGCCCCAAGGCTGCACCCGAAAGCCATCACCCCCGGAAAGCCTGTCCACCCGTTGCAACGGTTGGCCATGTCCCGGATAAAGGGGACCATCTCGTCGGTGATATACCGCATCCACTGTTCGTGGCGGCGGGCCCGCCAGTAGGGGTCGCCCCCCTTGTCCGACCAGGTCTCCTTGTCCATGGTATCGATGGAAAACACCATGACCTGCCCCGATTCGATCCAGGGGGCCCAGGTATCGGTCATGTGGAAGCTCTCAAAATCAAAGAAACGGCCGTCCTGGCAGGGGATAAACAACACCGGCCGGCCCGCGTGGCCGTATACCTTGCACTCCATATCCCGTCCCAGCGCGGGGCTGTACTGCTTAAAATATTGCGTCTGCATGGGGAACACCTCCATTATTCAGCTTACAGGTCGTAGAGCAGCGTGTTCATAAAAAACGGGATCTGCCGCTCCCAGCTGGCCTCGCAGTGGGTGCCGCCGGGCACAATGCGGCAGGTGAGCGCCACGCCCCGCTCCAGCAGCAGGGAGGCCACATCAGAAAAGCCCCGGAGCATCTCCCCGTGGTTGCCCATCTCCTGGGCGCCGTAATCCATGTACACCACGGTGCCGGGCCGGATGCGGGCGGTACGCAGCAGCCGCTCCAGCCGCTCAGGGGCCAGCCAGATCGAGGGCGACAGGGCGGCGCACCGGGAAAAATACTTGTTGTACTTGCTCACGGCGTACAGGCTCATCAGACCGCCCATGGAGCTGCCGCCGATAAAGGTGTGTTCCCGGTCTGGCAGAGTGGGAAACCGCTCATCGATCTGGGGCTTGAAGGTCTTCACCATCCAGTCCATGGTCACCTTCCCCAGCCCTTTGATCCGTCCGAATTCCGGGTCCCGGCAGGCGAAGGGGGAATATTCGTTGAGGCGGCCATTGTTGGGGTCGTGGCTGCACTCCACGGCGGCAATGATCAGCGGAGTCTGGGTGGACTCCATGTATTCCAGCATCCCCCAGCTTTTTCCGTAGGTGGCGTCCTCATCAAAAAACAGGTTGTGGCCGTCAAACATATACAGCACCGGATAGCGCGCCTCCGGGTCCTGCTCCGCCCCATCGGGCAGGTAGAGATAGGCGCGCCTGGGCTGGTCTCCGGACAGCTCCGGGATCGTGACTTCCCAAACATCAATCATGACAGATCTCTTTTCCTTACATCACAGTGGATGGAATTATGATAAGTTTAGCACGCCGCCTGTAAAAATGCAATTGACGCTTTCCGCAAACTCCGGGGCGAATTTTCCATACAATGTGTCTGGACCGGCAAGTCCTTTTTCTTTCCGGCCGCATGTTCCATTTTTTCTCTCCATATACATGAGCATCACGATTTTATAGGAGGGTATCGCCATGCGCCATCCATTCCGTTCCGTCCGGATCTTCCTGATCTCCAGAAAATGGGTCGTCTCCGGGGTCTGCCTCACCCTTGCCGCGCTTATGTTCTGCCTGGTCAACTATCCCGCCGCGGTCGGGGCTTCCGCCGCCGCCCGGCAGCTGCCCATCTACTGTGTCCAGCGGGACCAGAAGCTGGTGGCTATCAGCTTCGATGCCGCCTGGGGTGATGTTATTTTGCGGACGTTGGGCCCCACGGGTTTCGGGGCTCAGCGTCCGCATTTTTCTTGGAATGATGGTAGCATAGGACAAATCAGCTGTAAAGGCATGGGATTTTCCCGAAAAAACGGACGGAGAAAACCAAGCTATCCTCTGCCCTGCCGTTCCAGGACCCCCAGGTCATCTGAGAACGTGTATGTAATTTCCAGCCGTCCATCCTCGAAGACCAGGATCTGCCTGATGGTCTCAGCCACGGTGGCCCGATCCAAAGCCGTCAGTTTCCCCCGCTTCAGCAGCTCCGATACCCACGGCCTGTCCAGTCCCCTGTCCCGCGTCTGTTCCGGCCGCTCCAGCTGCCCGGAAAGCAGGTTCTCCTGGCGCTGGTAGTCCTCCTGATAGCGGAGGAAGTCCTCTTTGGTGATCAAACCGTCTTTGTAGTCTTCATAGGCGGACTTTTTTAGCCTGCGGACCCGCTCCAGATTCCCCAGCAGGCGTTCCCGCTCTCCCTTTCGGTCGCAGGTCTTTTCCTCCGGCCGGGCCCCCTCCGCCAGTTCCTTCAGGTCCTCCACCGCCGAGATGATCTTGTTCAGGTCCTCCAGTACGATCTGTTCCAGCGTCCGGTACGAGATGCCGTGGCGGGTGCAGACTGTGGGTCCGTACCGCTTGTAGGAGCCGCAGCAGTAGTACACGCCGCCCGGACCGTTGGTTTTGCTCATGGCCCGTCCGCAATCGCCGCAGCGCAGGAAACCTGCGAAAGGACTGATATTTTCCTTGAAGTTCAGCGTCCGGGTGTCCCGCTGCAGCAGGGATTGGACCCGCTCCCACTGTTCCGCTCCGATGATGGCCTCGTGGGTATGTTCCACCACCGCCCACTGGTCCTTCGACACAAGCCTGGCTTTGCCGTGCATGGTCTGACGGGGCGTCTTACCCTGTTCCATGTTGCCTGCGTACATCTGGTTGTTCAGGATGCGGTGTATGGTGGCGTAGGTCCAGTAGGTTGTCCCATTCAGCTTCTGACCGTTGTGATATTTCTCACCGTTGAGCTTCTTATACTCACTGGGACAGGGCACCCCCTCAGCGTTCAATGTCTTGGCAATCTTAATTTTTCCATATCCCTGTTCAAATAAGGTAAAAATCCGCTGTACCACAGCCGCCGCCGCCGGGTCAATGATCAGCCGGTTGTGGTCGTTTGGGTCCTTCTGATAGCCGTAGCTGGCAAAGGCGCCTACAAACTCCCCTCGCCGCTGCTTGGCCTGAACGGAACTGCGCACCTTCAGGGAGATATCCCGCGCATACTGTTCGTTGATGATGTTTTTTACCGGAAGCAGCATGTCATAGGGGCCCTTCTCGCTGTCAATGTTGTCCCCGATGGCGATGAAACGTACGCCGCGCTGGGGGAACCACCGCTCCAGATAGCGGCCCACGTCAATATAGTCCCGGCCGAAACGGGACAGGTCTTCTTGTGTCAAGTAGGGACTAAAAAAATTTTGAGAATTTACAAGGCGTTCATAGGCGGACAACCACCCGTGAACGGCTTGCATGTAAACTAAACTCATAATGAATCCAAGCAA
>Ga0129308_1000481_pt1 | contig 58326 bp, 39 predicted proteins | sample L827metagenome_FD_94440 | JGI IMG/M metagenome (GOLD analysis project Ga0129308, IMG submission 94440) | Ring-tailed lemur group fecal microbial communities from Wisconsin, USA - L827 metagenome | ecosystem: Host-associated > Mammals > Digestive system > Large intestine > Fecal | place: USA...
TCTGGTTCCGCTCCGCCAGCCGCAGGATGTCGGTCACCTCTATTATAATATTTTCATAATAGGTGTCGTGGCCGAAAAGAAAGATGGAGAAGCTGTTGGCCATGGCGTAATCTACGACGGACTGGGGCAGGGCTTTGTAATACACGCTTTTGATTCCAAGCATGGAGACGCCGCTGTAAACCAGAATGCGGATGGCCTCATACATCAGGGAGGGATCGTCCTTTGCAAAGAGAAAGCTGGTAATTACAAAGTCGTTTGGGATGAATTGGTGGCGGTTCTTATGGGAGGACACAAACTCGTGATCGAGAATGGAAATGCGGGAGACAGAGTTTTGAAAGCCGCTTCCCTCCGTTAAAATTTGTACATGCTGCAGTGTGGAGAGCTTGTAGATCTCGGATACCAAAATGGACATAGCGCGGTTTCCTTTCACATTTAGGGTATATATAGCCATTTTATATATGGTATAATATCACCTAAACAGAGGAAAATCCAGTAGTTAAATATGGGAGTCCGCGGGCGGAAGGCATTCTGGCGCAGCGGAATCCCGGAAGAAATGGGGGAGAGGGAATGTTTACGGTGGCAGATCTGTTTCAGCTCAGCATATTGGAATCAGCGGATATCCTGACAGGGGAAAGCGGTTTCGACAGGCCCATCCGCAATGTGGGCCTTCTGGATTACGAGTACATATCCGGTGAAATCTACGAGGGGTTTCTGCCTGACGATCTGGTGCTCAGCAGCCTTTTATCCATTCGGGAGCGTCCGGATCTGGTGGTGGACGCAGTCCGGGCCTTGGTGGATATGGGAGTATCCTGCGCAGGAATCCGAAAAATATATTTGGAGCAGCTGCCGGAGGATTTGATTCGATATGCTGTGGAGCGGAATTTTTCGCTCTTTCTCTTTGAGGAAGAGATTTCCTTTTCGGATATCATTATAAAGGTTTTTGACAATTTAAAATACGAGGATCAGGGAAGGCGGGAGGAGGAGCTGGCAGAAAAGCTGGCGGAACGGGGCGGCAGCCCGGAGGAGGCCAGGACCCTGGCATTGGAGCTGCGGCCGGACCTTTATGAAACAGGGGCGGTTATTTGCCTGCAGGGAAGCCATCGGTTCCTGCGGGAGGATATAGACAGGATTCAAGGGTTTTTCCCAAAGGAGGAAGAGGAGGTAAGGTGGCTGGTTTCCCGGTTCCGTCTTGGGGCGGCGGTGTTTCTTACCTTCAGCGGCAGGCACGGAAAGGGATGCGGGGACGTGATCCGGCGTTTGGCGGAGCAGTGCGCTTTGGGGCTGCCCGGCGCCTCCGTTGGCGTGGGCGGCCTTTCAAAGGATTTAGGAGGCTTGGGAATGGGGCTTTTGGAAGCGGAGTACGCCTGCAGGTTTAGCGGCGTCACCGGCAAGGGGCCGGTGTTTTTTGAGGAAATGGGGCCTTATCGTTTGATGATGCCCCTGCTGGATTCGCCCTGGGCGTCCCGCTACTGTGAAGCGGTGCTGGGTCCGCTGCTTCACGGACTGCAATGCGATCAGAAGAGAAACGAGATTCTTTTGGAAACCCTTGCAGCCTATGTGGCATGCAGCGGAAGCATCAAAAAAACGGCGGAGAGCCTGGAGCAGCACGAGAATACGGTAAGGTACAGGATGCGTCAAATATGCCATATATTAGGACTTAAGATGAACGAGGAAACGGATTGGCTGCAAATGTGCGTATCGGTTCACCTATATAAAATGTTAACATTTCAATGAAAGCAAGCCAGGCCATCAACAGAACCCAGGCCATCAACAAAACCAAGGACACCAACAGAACCCAGGACATCAAAGGATGAACCTGGGTTTTTGTTTTGCCCAAGGCTTTTTTCGGACTGGAAAAAAACCACTTTTTCTTTTTGCAAACAATTAATGACATGCCATCCGATTAATTGTTTCGTTATTTGTAGAACGCTACAAATATTCAGCTTGTGGTTAAAAAAAAGGGGAAATTGCCTTGTGCTATACTCAAGGTATAAATTAAGACGATTCGGAATTGCAAGAAAATTCAAAGTACCTTGGCCCGGAAGCGGACGGCGGAAGGAGAAGGCGGCGGGAAAGGCGGAAAACAGCGTAAAGCGGCTGGGCCGCTGGGCGAAGCAGAGATTTTGCGGTAACGGAGGTGGGTAAAATGCAGCAGATCGATATGATCATCTCGGCCCCTCACTTTTATACCATGGAAGGCGACGGCGTGGGCTACCTGGCTGACGCAGCCATGGCGGTGGACAGAGGGAAAATTATTGCCATAGGAAAGAAGAGGGATATAACGGCAGCCTTTGCCGGTGAGATTGTCCTGGAAAAGAATCACCACATGATCCTGCCGGGCTTTATAGACGCCCATATGCACACGGACATTGACGTGCTGCGGGGGCTGGCTCAGGATACCAAGCATTGGATGATGTACGGACTCAGCCCCTTTTCCAATGTGCTGACGGGAGAGGAGGAAACCCTGGGGGGACGGCTGGGCTACGTGGAGGCGCTTCGGGGCGGCACGACCACCTTTGGGGATTTCAACGAGAACATTGAAGAAACTTGCCGGTTTGTGGAGAAGATGGGAGTCCGGGCCTGCCTGACCCCGGAGGTGCGGGATGCGGCCTTCAAGATTTATGAGCCTGGTGAGCTTTATGAATTCGACACCGCCATGGGAGAGCGGTCCTTTGGGGATAATCTGCGGATTTTCCGCCAGTGGCACGGCAAGGCCCAGGGCCGCATCCGGATTTTTTTCGGTCCTCAGGGTGCGGATTTTTGCAGCCTGCCTCTGCTCCAAAGGATAAAAAAAGCGGCGGTGGAAAACAACACCAAGATACATATGCATGTCCAGCAGGGGGACAGGGAGACCTACCAGATTGTAAAGCGGTACGGCAAACGGCCCATCGCCTGGCTGGATGAAATCGGATACCTGGATTCCTATCTGCTGGCGGTTCACCTGACCGACGCTAACGAGGAGGAAATCCGGCTGGCGGCGCAGCGGGGAACGTCAATGGTAGCCTGTCCCGGCTCCATCGGCATCATCGACGGCATCGTTCCGCCGGCGGCGGTGTTTCAGGAGGCCGGAGGCTGGGTAGGCCTGGGGTCGGATCAGGCGCCGGGAAACAACTGTCACAGCATGATAAATGAAATGAAGCTGGCGGCCCTGTTCACTAAGATAAAATATCAGGACCCGGAAAAGCTTCCCGCCTGGAAAGCCCTGCGGATGGCTACCATCGAGGGAGCCAGGGCTTTGGGAATGGATGGAGAAATCGGTTCCCTGGAGCCGGGGAAGCGGGCCGACTTCATAGCGGTAGATCTGGAGCAGCCCACCATGATGCCGGTGTTTACAGAACCCATGCGAAACATGGTCCCCAATCTGGTTTACAGCGCCAGCGGCAGCGCGGTGGAAACAGTGGCAGTGGACGGAAGGCTGCTTTTGGGAAAGGGAAGGCATCTGACCGAAGACGAGGAAATGATTAAGGCCCAGGCTCAGGAATGCGCCCAGGTCATTGGAAAGAAGGGGGCGGCACAGTTCTGGCGCGTAAACGGAAGCAATGCCGCTATGATGAGAGAAGGGAAGCTGTAAGATGAAGAAGTATTTCGTAAAACGCTTGCTGCAAATTCCGGTGGTTCTTCTGGGAGTCCTGATCTGTGTTTTCCTGATCATTCAAATATCACCGGGAGATCCGGCGGTAAAGATGGCCGGTCCTTCGGCCAAGCCGGAGCAGATAGAGCAGATCCGTACGGAAATGGGGCTTAACGATCCGCTGCCCAAGCAGTTTGGAGATTATCTCTGGAATGTGCTGCATGGAGACTTTGGAAAATCCTATGTAATGAAAACGGAAGTAAAGGCCAGCATCTTCACGGCCTTTGTCAATACGGTATATCTTATTATCTTCGCCAGAATATGGTCCATCCTGGTGGCCATTCCCCTGGGAATCGTGGCGGCGGTGAAGCAAAACACCCTGCTGGACAAGCTGAGTATGAACGTATCCCTTTTGGGAGTGTCCATACCGGAATTCTGGCTGGCGCTGATGCTGATGCTTCTGTTCAGCTTCAAGCTGAGATGGCTGCCCTTTTCAGGAATGGGACAGTGGTGGACCGTGGACGGTTTCAAGCACCTGATCCTGCCGGCCTTTATGCTGGGCATGCCCCAGCTGGCTTCCATCGCCAGGATGACCCGCTCGGAAATGCTGGAGGTGCTGCGGCAGGATTACATACGGACAGCCAGGGCCAAGGGCCTGCTGGAGCGGATTGTTATTTACAAGCATGCGCTGAAAAACGCCGCTTTGCCTCTGGTGACCATTATCGGCACCCAGACCGGCTATATGCTCAGCGGTTCGGTGGTAATCGAGACCATCTTCGCCTGGCCCGGCTTGGGGCGCTATTCCATCAACGCCATTATCGGCTGCGATTACCCTGCTATTCAGGCAAGCGTTCTCCTCTTTGCCCTGCTGTTTCTGGTAGTGAACCTGATTGTGGATATGACGCTGAGCTTGGTGGACCCCCGTATCAAATAGCCATAGGGCAGGAGAGGAAACATGAAACGGAAGAAAATAGAGAAAGAAAACACACTGGACACAAGCAAATGGCAGCTCATGCTGCAAAACAAGAGCATTATGGCGGGAGCAGTCATCCTGCTGATTCTGGCCGTCATAGCGGCGCTGGCTCCGGTCATCGCGCCTCACGATTTTGCGGAAACCAACACGGCCTTTGCCCTTCACGGGCCTTCGGAGGGCTATCCCTTCGGCACGGACGAGTACGGACGCTGTGTGTTCAGCCGGATGATCTGGGGGGCCAGGATTACCCTGCCCTACAGCCTGCTGGCTTTGGGGGTGACCATTGTCCTGGGCGTGCCTACGGGCCTTATCGCCGGATATTACTCCATGCTGGACAATCCCATTATGCGGTTTATGGATATTCTCATGGCTTTTCCCGGAATGCTGCTGGCGGTGGTCATCGTGTCCACCCTGGGAACAGGGCTGTTTAACGTAACCATAGCGGTGGGAATCGGCACCATGCCGGCTTACGCCAGACTGATCCGGGGCTCGGTGCTGTCTCTGAAGGAGCAGCCCTTTGTGGAGGCGTCGGTGGCGGCGGGAGCTAAGAATTCAAGAATCATCCTCAAGCACATTCTGCCCAACTGTGTACCCACCATTATCGTTTACTCCATGCTGGAGATGGGATGGATCATCATGTCCATATCCACGTTAAGCTTTCTGGGTATCGGGGCCAAGGCGCCGACGCCGGAGTGGGGGGCTCTGGTCAGCGCAGGCAAGGATTATCTGCTTTCTGCGCCGCACATTGCATCCTTCCCCGTTATCTTTATTTTCGCCGCAGTAACAGGCTTTAACCTGCTGGGGGACGGCCTGCGGGACCTGCTGGATCCCAGGATGTAGGGTCGGGAAGGAAGAGGAAGCAAGGATGGAAGATAAAATTTTAAAAGTAAAGCACCTTTCCGTGGTCTTTGGCCAGGGAAAGCGGGAAAACCCGGCGGTGCAGGATGTGACCTTTCAGGTCAACCAGGGAGAAATCCTTGGAATCGTAGGAGAATCCGGAAGCGGAAAGAGCGTCTCGTCCCTGTCGGTCATGCGCCTGCTGGCCTCCTCCGGTCGGGTGGCCGGGGGCGAGATTCTCTTTCACGGCGAAAGCTTATTGGATAAAACAGAGGTGGAGATGACCCGCATTCGGGGAAACAAGATCTCCATGATCTTTCAGGAGCCAATGACCTCCTTTAATCCGGTGTATACGGTAGGCTCCCAAATAGTGGAATCCATTATGTGGCACCAGAAAAAGACCAAGAAGGAAGCGGAGGCCATGACTATAGATCTGCTACACGAGGTGGGCATATCCTTTCCGGAAAAGAGGATCCACGAGTATCCTCATCAAATGTCGGGAGGCATGCTGCAGAGGGCGATGATCGCCATGGCGCTGTCCTGCGATCCGGAGCTGCTCATTGCGGACGAGCCTACCACAGCCCTGGATGTCACCACACAGGCCCAGATATTGGATCTTCTTCGCAGGCTCCAGAAGGAGCGGAACATGTCCATCGTGATGATCACCCACGATCTGGGGGTTGTGGCGGAGGTGGCCAAATACGTGGTGGTGATGTACAAGGGGCGCATTGTGGAGGAAGCGCCGGTGGCCCAGCTGTTTGAAAAGCCCCTGCATCCCTATACGGCGGGGCTGCTGCGGTCCATTCCCCACCGGGGGGACAACAGCAGGCTGTACATGATTCCCCAAAGCAAGGGAGAGGCGGCGGAGGGCTGCCGGTTCTGCCCCAGGTGCGAATACGCCATGGAACGATGCAGCCGGGAGGAGCCGGTGCTGGCTAAGGTAGAGGGGGGCCGGCATGTCAGGTGCTGGCTCCATCTGAAAGGCGGGGAGGTGGAGGACGATGAATAGCCAGGCAGGGACCAATATTTTAGAGGTCCGCAATCTTAAAAAATGGTTTCCCATTGAAACAAAAGCCTTTGGCAAGCCCACCTCCTTTGTGAAGGCGGTGGATGACGTATCCTTTGATGTGAGAAAGGGAGAGGTGCTGGGTCTGGTAGGGGAGTCGGGCTGCGGGAAAACCACGGTGAGCCGGTCTATTTTAGGGCTTACAGAGCCTACCTCCGGGCAGATCATCTTCGACGGAAAGGATCTGGGGGAGATGAAGAAGAGCCAGCTTCGCAGGGAAAGAAGCCAGATTCAAATGGTATTTCAGGACCCCTACTCCTCCCTGAGTCCCCGGATGAAGGTGGGGCAAACCATTGCGGAGCCTATGGAAATCCACGGAGTGGGAACCAGGCAGAGCCGCCGTCAGAGGGTGGAAGAGCTGCTGGAAATCGTGGGCCTGGACAAGGAGCACGCCTACCGCTATCCCCACGAGTTTTCAGGAGGGCAGCGGCAGCGGATCGGAATCGCCAGGGTGCTGGCGGCAGATCCCAAGTTCATGATCTGCGACGAGCCGGTATCCGCCCTGGACGTGTCCATCCGTTCCCAGATTTTAAACCTGCTCATCGACCTGCGGGAGCAGTTTGGGCTGACCATGCTGTTTATCTCTCACGATCTGTCGGTGGTGGAATACCTGTGCGACCGCATTGCGGTAATGTATCTGGGAAAGGTGATGGAGATCGCGGAAAAGGAGGACCTTTACAGCCGGCCGGCCCACCCATATACCAACGCTCTGCTGTCCGCCATTCCCGTGCTCGATCCAACCTTGAAAAGAGAGCGGATTATTTTGCAGGGAGATACGCCCAGTCCCATAGATCCCCCCAAAGGCTGCCGGTTTTCCAGCCGCTGCCCCATGGCTAGGGAACGGTGCAGGGAGGAAATGCCGCAGCTGGCAGAGGTGGAAAAGGGTCACTGCGCAGCCTGCCATTTCCCGCTGATATAATCGTTGGAAGGGAGGAGATTCCGTTGCTCCGGCGCAGCGCTTCTGCACCGGGCGGCGGGTTCCTATATAAATCAAGTTATTGCAAGCTTGTTTCGGAGCGTCATGGGCAGGTCGGCTGCCCAAGGATAAGCCGGACAGCATGCCAAGTCAATAAGGAGGAAAATCATTATGTCTGAACAGGTAAAGTATTACAAAGCGAAGTATCTGGTAGTGTGGGATGAAGGCCAGCACAAAATTTTGGAGAACGGCTTTTTAGGCGTGAAGGGCGGCCTGGTAGAGAGCTTTGGAGAAGCTCTGCCGGAGGGGGCTGAATATGAAGATTTGGGAGCGGCGGCTATTACGCCGGGCTTTGTCAACACCCATTTCCACCCCTCTGAGGTATTCAACATAAAGAGCGCCGTGGAGGATGTGATCAATCCTTATTTCTATTCCTCCACCATGATGGATTTGGCCTATCCCGACCTGGGAGAGGAGGCGGCTGTTTTGCAGTGCAAGCTGGCTCTGGCCGAATCCGTGAAGAGCGGCTGCACCACCAATGTCATCGTCGGAAGCGCCAATTCCAGGCTGGAGGCAGAGGTGGCGGGAGCCATGGGACTGCGGGCCTACCTTACCGCTGGAATCCGGGCGGGAGACGCCAAGGAGCGGGTGAACATCTGGAATACGCCGGACGGCCATTCCGTAACCTTCAATTTTGATGAGGAGCAGGGCTTTCAGAGAATCAAGGAGGCGGAGGAGTTTGTAAAGGATTACGAGGGTTCCTTTAACGGCCGCATCCACACCCTGCTGGGCCCCACCCAGACCATGACCTGCACACCGGCCATGCTGAGAGCCACCCGGGATCTGGCGGACAAGCTGGGCGTAGGAATTACGGTTCACGTGGGAGAGGACGTTATCGAGGTAGAGGCCTGCGTCCGTCAGCACGGCAAATCCCCGGTGCAGCTGATGGCGGATACGGGACTGATCGGCGAGGACGTGCTCATCGGCCACTGCGTATACACCCACGGCCACAAGAACATGCTCTTCCCGGAAATGGATGAATGCAGGAAGGATCTGAAGCTGCTGGGCGACTCCAAAACCAACGTGGCCCACTGTCCTCTGCCCTTTGCCAGAGTGGGAGAGATCTTCCAGTCCATCTCCAGATACGCCAAGGCTGGCGTGAACATCGGAATCGGTACGGATTCCTTCCCCTGCGACCTGATTCAGGAAATGCGTCTTGCGGCCCTGCTGGGCAAGATCGCCGAGGGCAGCGCCTACGGCGTCAATGCCGGCCAGATCTTCAATATGGCCACGATAAACGGAGCCAAGGCGGTTGGCAGAACAGACATCGGCCGTCTGGCCCTGGGAGCCAAAGCGGACTTTGCCGTATTCAAGCTCAACGCCATTGAAATGATTCCCACAAGGGACATCATCAAGAATATCGTTTACAGCACCACCCGCCATTCCGTGGACAGAGTTTATATTGAAGGCGGCTGCATGGTAAAAGACGGGAAGATGATCGGAATGGACGAAGAGGCCATGAGCGCCGAATTCCAGGCCATGTACGAGGCGGCGTGGAAAAAGATGGGCAGCGTAATGGTTGGAGACAAGACCATGCAGGATCAGTTCCCCATGACCTATCCCATCTACAGGAAATAGGAAAAGCAAAGGGGACAACCGGCGCTCTCAATACAACAAAGCCCGGCCAAGGCGGCAGCTGAAATGGCCGGGCTGATGCAGAAAGAAGGTAAGAAGATGAAGTGTAATGGTAATGGGAAATCATATTTGAAGCGGGCGTTCAGCCTGGCGCTGGCATGCTGCCTCCTCCTTTCTCTTGCCGCCTGCGGTGGGGAAGGAGGGACCCAGGAGGAGGGTGAGGACGCTTCCTTGGTAATCGCCACCTATTCCACGGGGCGGTGCTTTATGGACCCCCATCAGACCACAGACTATGGAGATTACGACCGGATGAATCAGGTGTACGATACCCTGGTAACTGCGGATTTTGACGGCAGCACCATTAAGGCGGGCCTGGCCCACTCCTGGGATGTCTCGGAGGACGGACTCACCTACACCTTCCATTTAAAGGATAACGTCAAGTTTCACAGCGGAAAGGCCATGACCTCAGAGGACGTAAAATACACCTACGACCGCTGGAGGGACCCAAAGACAGCCTCCTCCACGTTCCCCTTTGTGGCGGCCATTGAATCCATCGATACGCCTGACGACTATACGGTGGTGCTCAACCTGAGCCAGCCCGATCCCAACCTGCTCATCAACTTCACCGTTCCCGTAGCAGGTATTCTCAACAAAGACACGGTGGAGCAGGCGGAGGCGGAGGGCAAGGTTTACGGCACAGAGGTCATAGACGGAACCGGGCCTTTTATTTTTAAAGAATTTGTAGAAAACGACCACATCGCTTTTACCAGAAATGATGAGTACGCCTGGGGGCCGGAGATCTACAGCAATAAGGGACCGGCCCACATCAAGGAGCTGACCATCCGCTATCTGCCGGAGGCGGGAACCAGAATGATGGAATTCCAGGCAGGAAACATCGATATCTTCGGAAACGGCTGCGTGGTAGCCTCCGAGCTGGCCAATCTTGAAAAAGAGGACTACGTGGGCGTGGCCCATTTTACGCCGCCCTATCCCGTATTCGTGGCATTTCAGCTAAACCACGTGACGGACAAGGCGGTGCGCCAGGCCTGCAACATGGCGGTGGACAGAAAAGAGATCATCCATACGGTTATGGCGGACACCTGCGATCCGCTGCTGGGTCCCCTGCCTTCCAACAACGAATGGTACTGGAAGGGAACCGACAATTACTATCCATATGATCTGGAGGCGGCCAACAAGCTGCTGGAGGACAACGGATACGTAATGAAGGACGACGGCTACCGCTACAAGGACGGAAAGCAGCTGGGCTTCGACCTGATCTATTCCAATCAGGAAAACAAAATGGCAGGCAACCTGCTTCAGGCCCAGATGAAGAAAATCGGTCTCAACATCAACTTGGACGAGTCCCACTACAACGATTTTTGGGATTTCATCAACAGCAATGATTTCGACGCCATGGTATTTGAGCTTTATATCAACACGCCGGAGGACATGCTTTACGAGTACATGAGCAGCAAGCACATTCCCTATCCCAACCGCCAGGGCTACAGCGACCCCCAGACCGATGAATGGCTGGAAAAGGCAAAGATCACCATGGACACGGAGGAACGTCAGGCGCTGTACGACAAGATCCAGGAGGTCTGTATGGAATCGGCCATGTTCCTGCCTATGTATAACAGAAACGGCTTTATTGTCTACAACAACCGGGTAAAGGATTTCAAGCCCCATCCCACCATTGTAGAGGGCATGCCCAAGATGCTGGACGTTTATAAATAAATTCAGACAGGCCGCCTATGGGCGCCTGACAGCAGCGCAGGCCTGTAAGCAATGCAGACAAAGGAGGAACAGTTTATGTCCAACGAAGTGAAATATTATAAAGCAAAATACATTGTAGTCTGGGACGAGGATCAGCATAAGATCCTGGAAAATGGATATCTGGGCGTTAAGGACGGAAAGGTGCATAGCTTCGGAAAGCGGCTGGCGGAAGGCGTTCCCTATGAAGATCTGGGCGCGGCGGCCATTACGCCGGGTTTCGTTAATCTTCACGCCGAATGCGCCGAGGTCTACGTGGTGAAAAGCACGGTAGAGGATATCATTAATCCCCGCTTTTATTCCTCCACGCTGATGGATTATCCCTATCCGGAGTTTGGCCACAGAGCCGCTGAAATCCAATGCCTTCTCAGCTGCTCCGAATTCATTAAGAGCGGCTGCACCACCAATGTCATCGCAGGAAGCGCCCACTCCAGAATGGAGGCGGAGGCGGCGGACAGGATGGGCATTCGGGCCTACGTAACGGCGGGCATCCGGGCAGGCGACGCCAAGGAGGCGGTTAACGTCTGGGATTCGCCGGACGGCCACTCCATCCGCTACAATTTTAACGAGGAGGAGGGCTTTGCCCGCATTCGGGAAGCGGAGGAGTTTGTAAAGGATTACGAGGGAACCGGCGGAGGCCGTATCCGTACCTTGTTAGGACCCACCCAGACCATGACCTGTACGCCTAAAATGTTTCGGGCCACCAGAGACCTGGCCGACAAGCTGGGAGTTGGCATTACCGTTCGCAACGGCGAGGACGTTATCGAATTTGAGTCCTGCATGCGGCTTCACGGCAAGTCTCCGGTGCAGCTGATGGCGGATACAGGCGTTCTGGGCCAGGATGTCATTATCGGACACTGCGTCTACACCCACGGTCATCCCAATATCAAGTTCCAGGAGCCCAATAAGGACAGACGGGATTTGAAGCTGCTGGCGGATTCCAAGACCAATGTAGCCCACTGCCCTTCCTCTGTAGCCAGAGTGGGCGACGCCTTCCACTCCATTCTCCGGTATTCGGAGGCCGGGGTCAACGTGGGCCTGGGCAGCGATTCCTTCCCGCCCGACTACCTGCAGGCCATGCGCCTTGCCGCCCTGCTTGGGAAGATCGTGGAAGGAACCACCTACGGAGTCAATGCGGGGCAGATGTTCAACATGGCTACCGTTAACGGAGCAAAGGCTCTGGGCAGAACCGACATAGGCAGGCTGGGTCCAGGAGCCAACGCAGACTTTGTGGTGTTCAAGCTGAACTGTCTGGAAATGGTGCCTACAAGAGACATCATCAAGAATCTGGTTTACAGCACCACCCGGTATTCCGTGGAACGGGTCTACATCGGAGGAGACTGTCTCATGAAAGACGGGAAGATCAAGGACATTGACGAGCAGGCCCTGTGCGAGGAATACCAGGCTATCTTTGAAGAGGCCTGGGAGAAGATGGGCAGCCGGATGGTAAGGGATAAAACCATGTCCGAATATTTCCCCATGACATTTAAAAGCTACGACCTATAGTCCATATGGAAAGGGAGGAAGAAAATGAAAAGAAAATCATGGAAAGCGGCGGGAAGCCTGCTGCTTGCGTTAATTATGATCTTTTCTTTTGTAGGATGCGGACAATCCGGCGATGAGGCCATGGATGACAGCCAAACCTTGATCATCGGAACCCAGGCGGCCGGCCGGTGCTTCCTGGACCCTCACAATACCACGGATTACGGCGACTATAACTACATGAACCAGGTGTACGACACCCTGGTGGTAGCGGACTTCGACGGCGCTACTATCAAGGCGGGGCTGGCGGATTCCTGGGAGGTCACCCCGGACGGCCTGGCTTATACGTTCCACCTCAAGGAGAATGTGAAATTCCACAGCGGAAAGCCCATGACCTCTGACGACGTAAAATGGACCTATGACCGCTGGAGAGCGGAGGAGACGGGATCGGTGACCAAATCCTTCGTGGCTGCGGTGGAATCCATTGAAACGCCCGACGATTACACGGTGGTCATCCATATGAGCCGACCGGACCCCAATCTCCTCATCAACTTCACCGTTCCTGTGGCCTCCATTCTCAACCGGGAGTCCGTGGAGCAGGCTCAGGCAGAAGGCAAGGTCTACGGCACGGAGCTGGTGGACGGCACAGGACCATTCAAGTTCAAGGAATACGTGGAAAATGAGAGGATCGTTTTTTCCAGAAACGACGAATACGCCTGGGGGCCGGAAATCTTTAAGAACAAGGGAGCCGCCCACGTAAGCGAGCTGCTGGTCCGCTGCCTGCCGGAGGCGGGAACCAGAATGATGGAATTCCAGGGAGGAAACGTAGACATTCTGGGAAATTCCTGCATCGCAGCTACGGAAATAAAGAACCTGGAAAAGATGGATTACGTTGAGATCGCTTATTTTGAACCGCCCTTCCCGGCCTTCATCCAGTTTCAGCTGGATCGGGTGTCGGACATCAACGTAAGGCGGGCCTGCAACATGGCCATTGACCGGGAGGAAATTATCCACACCTGCAAGGCGGACATCTGCGAGCCTATGGTCGGCGCGCTGCCCTCCAGCTACGAGTGGTATTGGGACGGTGCGGACAACTATTATCCCTATGATCCGGAAAAGGCGGGACAGCTCCTGGAGGAAAGCGGATACATCATGAAGGAGGACGGTTTCCGCTATAAGGACGGCCAAAAGCTTTCCTTCAACATCCTTTTTGGAACCAAGGAGGATCAGATGATCGCCAGCATGCTTCAGGCGCAGTTCAAGAAAATCGGTATCGACGTGGTTGCGGACATGTCCCACTACAACGATTTCTGGGATTACATCAACACCAACGATTTTGACGCTCTGGTTATGGAACTGATCCTGAATACGCCGGAGGATATGCTTTACGAGTACATGAGCAGCAAGCACCTGCCTTATCCCAACCGTCAAAGCTACAGCGATCCCCAGACCGATGAATGGCTGGAGCAGGCCAGAGTCACCATGGACAGGGAGGAACGTCAGGCGCTGTACGACAAGATCCAGGAAAAGGCCATGGAAACCGCCATGTGGATTCCGGTGTACAATACAAAGGGCTTTATCGTTTACAACAGCAGAGTCAAGGATTTTAAGACCCATCCTACCATCGTAGAGGGCATACCCAAGCTGCTGGACGTTTATAAGGAGCAGTAAAATACTCCGGGGATTTCTTTCCGTGAAATGCCAGGAGGATGAGAGGGCCGGCGACCGTCCAGGGAGGGCGTTTGCCTTCCGCGGAAATGGAAAATATTTCAAATTAATTCTTAAAAATTCGATATCGAAATCAATATAATTGGCAGGCGCAGCTTTGCACGTCAAAGGAAAACACGTCAAAGGAAAAATGGGAATCCATTGCGCCTGCCGTCAACTGGAGGTAAGTATGAAAAATTTTAATTTTGACGTGGATTACGTAAGGGATCAGTTCCCTGCTCTCAGCAGAACCGTTAACGGCAATCCCGCCGCCTTTTTCGACGGGCCGGGAGGCAGCCAGGTTCCCAAACGGGTAGCAGAGGCGATGGAGGACTATCTGTATTACCATAACGCCAACGCTGGCGGAGCCTTCCGTACCTCAAAGGAAAGCGATGCGCTGTTTCGCCGGGGCAGAGAGGTGATCGCCGACTTTTTAAACTGCCTGCCGGAGGAGGTTTGCTTTGGAAACAACACCACAGCCAACAATGTGAGACTGGCCTTTGGAATGCTCAGGGACATGAAGCCGGGCGATGAGATTATCATTACCGATATTGATCACGAGGGAAACCGTTCTCCCTGGAGAACCCTGGAGGATTTCGGAATGGTGGTGAAGAGCGTAGCCCTGAACAGGGAGACCTTCACTCTGGATTTTGAGGATTTTAAAGCCAAGCTTTCGGAAAGGACCAGGCTGGTAGCCGTCAACTGGGCCGCCAACGCCTGCGGCACCATTACGGATGTGAAGCGGTTCATCGACGCAGCTCACGAAAAGGGCGCCATTGCTGTTATCGACGCAGTTCACTACGCCCCTCACAAACCCATTGACGTAAAGGCCCTGAATGCAGACATTCTGCTGTGCTCGGCTTACAAATTCTTCGGGCCTCACATCGGCATTATCTACATGAAGAAAGAGCTGGGAGAGGCATTTCCATCCGTTCGGGTTTACGCCGACGACAATGCGGACATGCCCTCGAAGATGGAGGTAGGAACCCTGTCCGTAGCCAATGTTTGCGGCGCAGCAGCAGCTGTGGAGTTTATAGCGGATCTGGGAGAGAAGTATGGGGACTGCTTTGCAGAGGAGCTGGGAGAGCTGACGGGCCGCAGAAGAAATTGCGTGGCGGGAATGCTGGCCATTGACGCCTATGAGGATTCCATAGTGGGACGGCTGAGAGAAGAGCTGGCCAAGCTTCCCGGCGTGAAGCTTTATTCGGCTCCGGAGGATTGCCCTAAGACCACCACGATTTCCCTGACGATGGAAGGGGTTCCTGCAGGGGAGATCGCCGCATTCCTGGCGGAAAGGGGCCTGTTTGTATGGCACGGCGATTTTTACGCCCTGCGCTTTGTAAACGAGATCTTTAAGCTGGGAGACCAGGGGGGACTGCTGCGCATCGGCCTGGCTCCGTACAATACAGTCCAGGAGGCAGACCGGCTCATCAGCGCCTTTCAGGAATTTGCGGCAGGGAGGTAATGGAGGTAAAACGTGGAGAAAAAATACGTTCTGGGCGTAGATCTGGGTACAACCGCCATTAAGGTAGGCTTGTTCTGCCAGCAGGGGCGGGCGGCGGCCGTCCATACGGAGGAATACGTACTCCTTACGCCGGAGCCTCTGGTGGTGGAGCAGACGGCGGAGGCCTATTGGACGGCCTTTTCCGCCGCAGTAAAGGCCGTTTTGGAAAAATCCGAGGTGGCCGGGGATAGGATTAAGGCCCTGAGCATATCGGCCCAGGGAGAAACCATGGCCTTTCTGGATGAAAACAATGAACCCATGGGCAATTTCATAGTGTGGATGGACACCAGAGCGCAGGAGGAAGCGGAGCTGATCAACACCTGGTTTTCCGCCGGCACCATGGCGGAGGTTACGGGACAGGGTCCCATCACTTCTCTGTATCCGGCCTGCAAGGTGCTGTGGATGAAGCGCCACCGGCCCCAGATCTTTGAGAAAGCGGCGAAGATACTGCTTTTGGAGGATTATTTCTTCTACCGGATGGGAGGCGTGTTCTGCGGCGAGGGCTCCCTTTGGTGCACCTCGTATATGTGGAATATTTCCACCAGGAGCTGGTGGCCTGAAATGCTGGAAAAGCTGGGGATTCGGCAGGATCAGCTGCCGGAAATCGTGGAGACAGCCAGTCCGGTAGGAAGGCTGCTGCCTTCTGTGGCGGCGGAGCTGGGGCTTTCCCCGGATCTGCTGCTGGTTATGGGGGGACTTGATCAAGCCTGCGGCGCCATCGGCGTGGGAAATGTGAAGCCCGGCCTGTTTTCGGAGTGTACGGGGGCCGCCCTGGTGGTGGCTACCATGACGGAGGGCATGGCGCTGGACCCCACGGGAGAGCTGCCCTGCTTTTATGGAGCCATACCGAATTTGTACATGCTTCATGCAGGGGCAAAGGGAGGAATTATTCTCCGCTGGCTGCGGGACACCCTTTGCCAGTGTGAGCTGGACTGTCAGGAGGCAGGGGGAAAAAGCGCCTACGCCCTGATGGATGAACAGGCGGAGAGGATTCCGGCCGGAAGCGAGGGCTTGACGGTGCTGCCCTTCTGGGGCGGAGCCGGAGCGCCGGATACGGACCAGTACGCCAGAGGCATGATGTACGGCTTTTCCCTGACCCACACCAAGGCCCACATTATCCGGGCCGTAATGGAGGCCACTGCCATGAACATTTACCGCATGGTGGAGTATACCGAGGCCATGACGGGAAAGCCGGTGACAGAAATCCGTTCTCTGGGCGGCGGCGCAGCCAGCCCGGTGTGGTGCCAGATTAAGGCCGATGCGCTGGGAAGGCCGGTGGTGACCATGAAAAACACCCAGGATGCGGCCTGTCTGGGCGCAGCCATCCTTGCAGGGGTGGGGGCGGGCATCTGGCCCTCTGTGGCGGAAACGGCCGGCAGGTTCATTGAGGTGGAGCGGGTTTACCAGCCCAATGAGGAGAACCGGCAGGCTTACCAGAAGCTGGCGGAGCGTTACCGGATTCTCACGGAATGCATTAAGGGAAGGACAAAGGAGCTATAGCATCATAACAGAGCAGGGATGGGAAAATGGAGGGATATTTATATGACAACAAAGCCAACGTTGATCGTAATGCTGACCTGGAATGACGTAACGGTGGAAAACGCCAAGGAGATTTTCATGGAAGCAAAGGATGCGCCGGCGGAATGCTGGGGCTGCAAAATGGAAGGCATTGAAGAGGATAGATTAAAGGAATTGTTCGCCTGCATGAAGGCGGCGGGAAAGAAAACCTATCTGGAAACCCTTGTAGTCAGCCAAGAGGATTGCCAAAGGGCGGCGGACCTGGCCGCCAGGGTAGGGGCGGACTGCATGGTGGGCGGCGTTTACTCCGACGCTATTTTGGAAAGCTGCCGGGCCAACGGGATTACATACGCTCCCTTTGTGGGACTGGATCTGAGGGATACCCGGCTTCGCGGCACGGTGGAGGAAATTTTAGCCGATGCCAGGCGGGTAGAGGAAAAGGGCGTGGACGCCGTCGGCCTTTCCGGATTCCGCTATGTCAGCGGCGATCCGGTGGAGCTGATTTCTACCCTCAGCACTGCCTTGAAAAAGCCCCTGCTTTTAGCCGGAGGCGTCAACAGCTGCGAAAGGCTGGATGTAATCAAACGAATTTCCAACCTGGACGCCTTTACCATCGGCGGCGCCTTCTTTGAGAAGAAGTTTGGAGACAGCTTTTCCCAGCAGATTGAAAAGGTCTGCCAGTATTTGAACAAGGAGGATTAGGCCATGGATGCGTTGAAGGCGATTATGACAAGAAGGAGCGTCCGCAGCTTTACAGGAGACAGCCTGGAGCCGGAGACTCTGGAAACCATCCTTCGGGCAGGGATGCAGGCGCCTTCCGCTCACGGCAGGCGTTCCTGGCGGATGCTGACCGTGACCAGCCGGGAAAAAATGGCGGAGCTGATTCCTCTTAGCCCCTGGTGGGGGCTGCTGGATCGCACCGGCGCCCTGATCGTGGTCTGCTCCGACAAGAGGGGCCAGGAGGACATTTCCCACGAATTTCAGGTGGACGGCTGTGCCGCCGCCGCAGAAAACATGCTTTTGGCGGCTCACGCCCTGGGGCTGGGCGGCGTGTGGCTGGGTGTGTGTGAAGGAGAAAGGGGCTGCCGGGAGGTAAAGGAACGGCTTTCGATACCGGATTATGCGGATTTGGTCTGCATGCTGGCCATAGGCGTTCCGTCAGCGCCTTCCCCAGCGGACCTTGGAGACGCTGACGCAGAGCGGGAAGCGGCCGGGGAGAAGGCGGATTTGCCCCAACGGTGGGAAGGCTGCAAATGGTTTAAGGAATGCTGGGGAGCCACGGCATACATGGATGAATAACAGGGTCAGCCTGAAAATGATTGTGGCCCTGGCCTGGCCTACGATTTTGGAGGAAGCGCTGCGTACCGGGCTTCAGTATGTGGACAGCGCCATGGTAGGCCGGATCGGGGCCCATGCTTCGGCGGCGGTGGGCCTTACCATGTCGGCGGGCTGGGTGCTGAACGGCACCTTCGCCGCTTTAGGAGCGGGGGTCTTATCCTGTATCGCCCAAGCGGCGGGGCGGGGAGATGAGGAATGGATGCGCCGGGCCTGCGGCCAGGCTGTCCTTCTTTCCCTGATATCCGGCGGGCTTCTTGGGCTTATCGCTGTGGGAGTCAGCCCCTTTCTGCCCGGCTGGTTAGGCGGCGCAGAGGAAATACGAAGGGATGCGGCGGCTTATTTTTTCATTACCGGCCTTCCCATGGTGTTTCGGGCCGCCAGCAGTATTCTGGGCTCGGCGCTCCGGGCTATGGGAAACACCCGGACGCCAATGCAGGTCAGCGCCCTGGCCATCGGCGTAAACATTGCGCTGAACTACATCCTTATCAATCCCGTTCACACCCTGTCCGCAGGGGACGTTTCCTTTACGGTTTGGGGAGCGGGGCTTGGGGTTTCCGGGGCTGCGGCGGCCTCGGCCGTCAGCTTTTGCATCAACGGAAGCTTAGTGGCGGCGGCCCTTTGGAAAAGTCCTGTTTTTCGGAAAGCGAAGCTGGACCCAGGGTTTTGCCCGCCGGTGATGCGGGAATGTCTCAGGGTTGGAGCACCGGTGACGGTGCAGAGACTGGCCATCCATATCGGCCATGTGGTATTTACTGCCCTGGTGGCGGATCTGGGAACCGTGGCGCTGGCCACCCATTCCATTGCCCTCATTGCGGAGCAGGCTTTCTACATACCCGGCTACGGAATGCAGGCGGCGGCCGGGACCTTGGCGGGAAACGCCGCAGGCCGCAGGGACAGCCGGGAGCTGCGGTCCACTGTCAAGCTCATCGTTTTGTTGGCAGTGGCGCTGATGACGGCGCTGAGCCTGCTGCTGTTTCTGTTTCCCGGCCAGATTATGAGCATATTTACGAAGGACCCCGGCGTTATCTCCGGCGGCGCAGGCCTGCTGCGCATCGTGGCCATGTCGGAGCCGCTGTTTGCGGTGGCGGTAATTATGGAAGGGGTGTTCAACGGAATCGGAGAAGTGAAGGCGCCCTTTGTCATCGACGTATGCTCTATGTGGCTGGTTCGGATTCTGTGCGCTTATCTGTGTGTGTCCCAGCTGGGGCTGGGCTTGAACAGCGTTTGGATCTGCATGGTCAGCGACAATGTGCTTCGGTGCGTCCTTATAACGCTGCGTTTTTTCAGCAGAGATTGGAACGGGTTTTTATGCCCCTTAAGGGAGGGAAAGGCAAATGTTTGATTTATGTGTAAAGGGAGGAACCCTTATTGATGCGGCTGGCTGCCGGAAAGCGGATCTTTACATAAAGGACGGCAAAATCGCAGCCATTGCCGGGCCGGCCGCTGCCGGGTCTGCCGCTGCCGCGGGGGTTGCCGGATTCGCTGAGGCTGTCGGAGCTGCCGGATCTGCCGCAGGAGCTGACGGGGAAGGCTTTCTGGCGGAGCGGACTGTTGACGCTTCTGGAAAATACGTATTTCCCGGCTTTGTGGACCCCCACACCCACCTTAACGATCCGCCGGGAGGGGATGTAAGCGAGGACTTTTATACGGGAACCTGTTCTGCGGCGGCAGGAGGAGTAACCACGGTTATTGAAATGCCCCTGACCACGCCTGTGGTGGCCAAAGAAGAGGCGTTTACGGCCAAGCGGTCCATTTGCGGTTCCAAGGCGGTGGTGGATTTCGCCATGTTCGGCGCCTGTACGCCGGACAATCAGGAGGAAATTTTGAAAATGAGCCGGGAAGGGGCGGTGGCCTTTAAAGCCTTTATGCCTTATTCCACGGAAATTCCCAGATTAAACGACGGGGAGCTTTGGCGGGTAATGGAAAGGCTTGCCCCCCTTGGAATCCTCCTCAGTCTCCACTGTGAAAACGCCGATATGATTGCGGAATTTACAGAGGAGCTGCGGAGCCAGGGCAAGGTACAGCCCCGGTATTACGCCGCCGCACATCCGGAGATTTCGGAGCTTGAGGCCGTTTCGCGAGCCGCCTTGTTTGCGTATAAAACGGGAGCAAGGGTTCACGTCTGTCATTGCAGCCTGGGAGAGGCGGTGGACATTGTGGATCACTATAAGAGCCTGGGGGCGGATATTACCGTGGAAACCTGCTCTCATTACCTTACCCTGGATGCGTCTCATACGGAACGCTTTGGGCCTTACTGCGTCTGCAATCCCCCTCTTCGCTCCAAGGAAGCCCAGGAGGAGCTGTGGAAGCGGGTGCTTGATGGAAAGGTGGATTTCATCGGAACGGATCATTCCGCCTATCTGCATTCGGAAAAGGCGGAGGGCAAGGAGGACATTTTCGCTGCACCGCCGGGAATTACAGCCATGCAGCTTTGCTTCCCCCTGTTTTTCTCCGAGGCGGTGAACAAGCGTGGCATGAGCCTGGAACGGTTTGCGGAGATGTCCAGCACAGGAGCGGCCAGGCGTCACGGCATATATCCCAGAAAGGGCTCCCTGGAGCCGGGGGCAGATGCGGATTTTGTCATCTTTTCACCGGAGGAGGAATGGGTCATTGAGGAAAAGGACCTGTTCTACCTGGAAAAATGGACGCCCAACGCCGGAAGCACAGTAAAGGGCCGGGTAAAGGAAACCATAGTCCGGGGAAAAACCGTATTTAAGGACGGGGCTGTTACAATGAAGCCGGGTTACGGGAAATTCGTGCCGGGGAAATAAAGGACCGGAGGGCGGATGGATTTTCTGGGGATCGTTAGAATGGAGGAGGCGGCAATGGCGCATATGGAATATGGAGGGAATTGGATAGAGGCGCGGCTCGTGGAGCTGGCGGATTGCAGCCAAAAGGAGGGCGGCATCTGGCGGGCGGCTTATACGCCGGAGGAAGCGGCGGGAAAGGCGCTTCTGGCAGCCTGGATAAAAGAAGCGGGCCTGGACTTTTATGAGGACGCTGTAGGAAATATTTACGGCAGGCTGGCGGGAAAGAAGAAGAAAACCATTTTGGTAGGTTCCCATATCGACACGGTGAAGGACGGCGGAAGGTACGACGGAGCCGCCGGGGTGGTGACAGGCATTGCCGCGCTGGGACAGCTGAAAGCCATGGGATATGAACCGGAATATTCTCTGGAGGTGGCGGGGCTTCTGGAGGAGGAGGGCAGCCGCTATGCCTCCTCCTGCCACGGCAGCCGGGCTATTATGGGGATTTTAAAGCCGGAGGCGCTGAAGGAGACTGACAGCCAGGGCATTTCTCTGGAAGAAGCCATGAAGGAGGCGGGTTACCAGCCTCACAGGCTGGCGGAGGCCAGACGGGAGGATCTTGCCGCATACATAGAGCTTCATATTGAGCAGGGAGCTGTTCTGGAGCAGAGAAATGCGCAAATTGGCATTGTGGAAGGCATTGTAGGGATTGTGAACTACGATATAACCATTCGGGGACGTCAGAATCACGCAGGAACAACCCCTATGGAGCTTCGCCGGGACCCCGTGGTTCAGGCGGCCAGGCTCATCGCGCTTACAGAAAAGGTGTGCAGGGATCAGGGAGGCACCAGGGCTACCTTTGGAAAGCTGGAAAGCTTTCCGGGGATGCAGAACGTCATTGCGGAGCGGGTTTTTCTGACACTGGATATGCGGGATGGAAGCAGGGAAGCTTTAAAGGAGTGGGAAGGCTGGTTCCTGCAGCAGCTGGGGGATATAGAGGCCGCAGGCTTTCAGGTGGAAGCGGTGCGAACCCAGTGGAGCGATCCGGTAAAGATGGATCAGGGACTGACGGATCTGGCCCAGCAGGCGGCGGAGGAGGAAGGGCTTTCCTTCCTGCGGCTTTCCAGCGGAGCCGGTCACGACGCCATGGTGTTTGCGGAACGGATTCCCACCGCCATGATATTTGTTCCCAGTGCAGGAGGAATCAGTCACAATCCCTTGGAGTACACCAGTAAAGAGGATTTGCAGGCAGGCTTTTCCGTGCTGTGCAGGCTGCTGCGCAGGATGACGGAGCGCAGCCGGTGAAGCAGCACCAGGCGGCGGATAAGAACGATGCCGGTAAAGGGGCAGACAAGGAGAAAGCTGCCGTGAAAGAAATTATGCTGCGGCCAGGTTCCCAGGAGCCGCAGGTCACATGGAGATGGAGGTAAAAAATGAGCAAAAATACGATGGATAAAGCCAGATTGGGCATAGTGGCTGTAGCCAGCCAGGATGAAAGCGGCGGACAGAGGGCGCAGGAGCTGATCGCTGCCGCAGAAAAGCAGATGATGCAGAAGGGCGTGGAGGTAATCTGCGCCCAAAAGGTGGTATGGAATCCGGCCGACGCCCTGGATGTTTGCAGCGATTTGGAAAAAGAGGGCATTGATTGTCTGGTGGTGCTTCACGCTACCTGGGTGCTGGATTCTCTGACCTATCTTTTAGTCAACAAGCTGCAGGTTCCGGTGGTGCTGTGGGCGGTTCCCTATACAGAGACCTTTTCTTTTGCCTGTGTTCATCACATGGGTGCGGTGCTCAAAGCCAGAGGCTTGGCCTATCAGTACGTTTACGGCCTGCCGGATGACGGGGAGCTGACGGAAAAGCTGCGGATTGCGGCGGAAGGAGGCCGGCTGTGCAGGCTGGCAAAGGATATGAACATTGCGCTGATGGGCCCCCGGCAGACCTGGAGGGTGGCCGGCCCTCAGGACATGAGCCACGAGGAGTGGGACTTCTCCGAAACCTTTGGAACCACGGTGGTACACTTGGAAATGGATGCGGTTTTGTCCAAGGTGGCAGCCCTTTCCGATGAAGAAGGGGAGGAAATTTTAAAGGAGCTGGAGCACCGCACAGGAAAGGCAAAGTGTCCTAAGTCGGACATGCTCTTTGCTGCTAAGGTTTACGCTTCCATGAAAGAGGTTATGAAGGAGAATCATTTGGACGCAGTGGCGGCGGAATGTTACCCCAATTATGATGGAATTACCAATCTTACCGCCTCCTGGCTGGCTGACGAGGGCGTGGTGGTGGAAACAGAGGGGGACATTGCTCACGTAATGGTAAAGGAGCTTTTGAACTGCTGTCCCGGCGACGGCGTTACCATGCTGGGCGAGGTGGGAAGCTTTGATAAAGAGGAAAACACCATGCTGCTTTCCCATGGCGGCAGCTGCGGTCATTATACCGCAGACAGCGTAGACAAGGTGGAGATTTACCACAGCGGAGACACAGGCACCTATGTAGGCACGCCGGTAAAGGCCATGCCCGTAGTTACCGTATCGAACATGGTGGGAAAGAACGGCAGCTATAAGATGCTGATTTCCAAGGCCCGTACCCTGGCTGTTACGGAAGAGGAATGGGATAAGGCCGGAAGGCGCTTGGCGTTGAAGCTGGGCTTTGACAGCGATGTTGTTGAGGTTTTAAATGAAATGCTTGCCCAGGGCCTGGATCACCACCTGGTTATCCGTCCCGGCGACTATACAGCTCAGCTGGAGCAGTTCTGCGATTTCGCGGGCGTGGAAAAGGTGTTGATCTAGCCAATTTCCTTTGGGGAACCATGGGGCTTCAAACTAAGCATAAAACAGGATAAAATAACTGCTGAGAACGGCGGGGCCTTGAGGTCCTGCCATTCTCTGTGGGTACACAACAAAAAGATATTCGGCTGATTGATAAATAGGAAGAACGGTACTGGGCAGACCTTATCCGATCCAGATCGAACCGTCGACAGCTTTAAGATGAACATAGAGAAAAAAGAAAGGACAGCTTGGGATGAATCTCCATTCAAGCTGTCCTTTGCCGTTTCATAGGTGTCCTCGTCAACAGAGGGAACATTCAGTGGGCGAGCGTACGCATGGTTTTCAAAGAATCTCTGTATATGCCGCGTACCTACAGCGCGCCGTCCCGCCCGTGCATCCGCAGCCAGACCTTGCGGATCAGATCCGCGGGGATGACCAGGGCGGAGAGGGCCAGGGTGACGATCAGCTCGCCGGCGGTCAGACCGCAGGTGCGGAAGAGGGAGCCGCCGTGGTAGATGAGAACGATCTGTACCAGAGCCACTAAGGTCATAATACCGATAAAGGCCGGGTTTTTCCGCAGGTGGGAAAGCAGGTTGAGACGGTGGGTCCGGGCGTTGAAGCTGTTGGCGATGCCGCTGAAAATGAACAGGGCGAAAAAGGCCGTCATGAAGCACATGGGCGTATAGGAGTAATGATAAAACTCCCGGATGAGCCCTGAGGTCATGAAGAACAGGCACAGCAGGATGGTAAAGCAGCCCATGAACAGGATCTGTTCGATCATATCGCGGGTGAGGACCGGCTCGTCGCGCCGCTTCGGCATCTCTTTCATATATTCTTTCAGCGGCGGTTCGCCGGCGAAGGCCAGGCCCGCCAGGGTGTCCATGATGATGTTAACCCAGAGCATCTGGATGATGGTGATGGGGGTGTCCATGCCGATAAAGGGTCCGATGAGGGAGACGCCCACCGCGCAGAGATTCATGGTCAGCTGAAAGACGATGAATTTGCGGATGCTCTTGAAAATGGTCCGCCCGTAGAGGATGGCCTTGGCGATGGAAGCGATATTGTTGTCCAGGATGACGATATCGCCGGCTTCCTTGGCAACCTCCGTGCCGTCGCCCATGGCAAATCCCACGTCGGCGCGTTTCAGGGCCGGCGCGTCGTTGATGCCGTCGCCGGTCATGCCCACCACCATGCCCCGTTCCTGGGCCAGCCGGACCAGACGGCTTTTGTCCGTGGGAAGGGCCCTGGCCACCACGCCGATGGAGGGCAGCATGCGGGAGAGCTGATCGTCTGAGAAATTCGCCATCTCCGCGCTGGTGATGACCTGGCCCGGCAGCTTGCAGCTCTCTGCGATGGCGGCGGCAGTGTCCCGGTTGTCTCCGGTGACCATGACCACCTGAACGCCGGCGCCTTCCACTTCACGGACCGCGTCGGCGGCTTCCGGGCGCAGCTGGTCGTTGATGCCGCACAGGCCGATTAGGGTGAGTCCGCCGAAGCCGGAACGGGCGCGTACGCCGTCGCCCCCTTTGCCTGCCGCTGCCGCATAGCCCCGTCCATCCGGATGAGCGGCGGCAGCTGAAGCGCTGTTTTCCAGCTCTTTGGCGGTGGCGGAAGCCGTGGCGGCCAGAGCGATGACGCGGACGGCGTTTTCCGTCATATCTTTCCAGCAGCGTTCCACAGCGCGGCGGTTGGCGGTGGTGAAGGTCCGGCGGGTGCCGGTCTCGTCGTAATAATGGGTGCAGCCTGCCAGAATGCGCTCCGGCGCGCCCTTCACAAGAGTCAGCTGCTTCGCTCCGCTGTCGGGATCGGGGCGTCCGGAAGCCGTGTCCGGCGGAGGGGTCACCGCCGGCGCTTTTACGGTCACGGCGCTGAATTTTTTTGCGCTGCTGAAGGGCATAGAGGACGTGATGGTGTAACCTTTCAGAATGCGGAAATCTTCATCGGTCATAAAGGGAAGTACATATTCCATCATGGCCCGGTCCGTGGCGTTTCCGCCCAGGGCCTTTCCCTCGGAGAGAACGCTTGCGGTATTCAAAAAGCCGGAGAGCCGCAGAAGCGTTTTCAGGGAGCCCTCCGGAAAGCTCTGAGAACGGCCGTCTCCGCGGACGAAGGAGGCCACGGAGAGCTTGCCTGCGGTCAGCGTGCCGGTCTTATCGGTGAAGAGAATGGAGAGACTGCCCGCCGTCTCGATGCCCACCAGCTTGCGGACCATCACGTGGTCGGAAAGCATGCGCAGCATGTTGGAGGAGAGCACTACGGTGATCATCATGGGCAGACCCTCCGGCACGGCCACCACCACGATGGTGATCGCCAGGGTCAGCGCGTGAAGAATGTATTCTGTAAGAGAATACAGATCTGGGATCACTACTGTCATGATGGGGAACTGGACCACGCCTCCCGGAAAACAGATGGAGTGAAAGAGATCGGTGAAGGCGATGAGAGCCGCCGCCAGATAGCCCAGACGGCTGATGGTCCTGGCCAGGCCCGCCAGCTTGACCTTCAGGGGGCTGTCACGGGTCTCGTCCTGCATCTCCTTTGCCATGTGGCCGTAGAAGGTGGTGTCGCCCACGTTGACCACCCGCATGATGCCTTCGCCGGAGTCCACGACGCTGCCGCGGAACAGGTGGTGATCGGACATGAGATCCCATTCCTGGGGAGCGGGCTCGCGGAAGGAAGCGGGAGCGGTGATCTTGCTCACCTCGGAGCTCTCGCCGTTGAGGGCGGACTGATCGACTTTCAGCTTGCCCTGTATGAGATAACCGTCCGCCGGGATTTTTTCACCGGCCTGCAGCAGGATCAGGTCGCCGGATACCACCTGATTGATGGGCAGGGAGCGGATCCCTTCCTTTCTCTTGACGCGGCAGGAAATCGCGTCGGCCTCGGTGAGCAGTTTCGAGAACGCCGCTTCGCTGCCATATTCGGACAGGGTGGAAACAAAGGTGGCCAGAAATACCGCCACCGCGATCCCCGCGGCCTCCATCCAGTCCGCATCCCGGAACAGAAAGAGGACGTTCAGCACCAGAGCGCCCAGCAGTATCTGAATGATCGGGTCGCCGAAACTGGACAGATACTGAAGCAAAAAGCTCTTTCGCTTTTTCTGCGTGAGCTCATTTGCGCCGTGCTGTTTTCTGGACTGCTCCACCTGTTCTGCGGACAGCCCTTCGAAGGAATTAACGTTTGCCATCTCATTTCTCCTTTTCTTCTGCGCGTCATCAGCGCCCGGCCCACCGGCGGCCGATCTCCGGAGGGGGTCCCGGAGCGGCGTGCCTGGCGGTCCTGCGGCTGACGGCGCATCGGTATTTTGCATTTTTGATCTTGTCCTAATATCTATTCGCAGTGTGGGACATGTATGCCTGTTTGTCCAAAATTACGTTGAGTTTTCCCACGGGAAAGGGCATAATATAACTATATGCGGCTGGGGATAAAGCGATGAAATACAGCGCCTGCAGGCGGATCCGCCTTGTCTTCGGCAGAACGGGAGAAAGATAGGAATGTCAAAGAAGCTGATACAGAATCTATATAAGGAGCTGACTGAGAGCCTGACGGACCGGAGGTTTCTGCGGGAGGCGGGCGTAAAGAAAAAAAACGTAGCGGATCTTCTGAAGGAAGAAAACTGGAAGGAGCGCATCGGAGAGATCTGCGCGGCGGGCAGGGTGACCTGCGCGTCTGTTCTGGCATGCTGTGAAAAGACCATGGAGCGGCTGTCGGCTGAGAAGCCGGAGGAAGGCTGGCTGCTCTACAGCTATCATTACATAATGGTGGGTCTGTTCCCCGAGTGTATGGAGATCGACCGCCGTCCTGAGTTTCAGCGGGCGGTGCTGTTTTATCTGGCGGTACTGAAACTGTTTCTGAAATACGAGGAACAGATCACGGGCCGGGAGCCGAAGTATTCTTTCCGCTTTCTCAGCGCCAGAGAGGCGGGGGAATCGGAGTACAGAGAGGAATACCTGCATTTCAGAGAGTGCTTTGAGGAGCAGTATGTCTGCGAGCTCATGCGGATCGGCGGAGAGGTGACCAGCTTCGACGCGCTGGGGCATGTCTCCGGCGTGCATAATATCGCCATGCATGTGGCGCGGCAGCTTTACGCGGCGGGCGTTCCCATCGATCTGGGGCTGACTTCGGCTGCCGCCGCGGCCCACGACATCGGAAAATACGGATGCCGTGCCCACGAGACCGGCCGCATACCGTATCTGCACTATTACTATACCGACCAGTGGCTGAAGAGGAACGATATGCCGGCGACGGCCCACATCGCGTCCAATCATTCCACCTGGGATCTGGAACTGGAAAATCTGCCCGTAGAATCTCTGGTGCTGATCTACGCGGACTTCCGGGTAAAGAGCAGCGGCCGGGACGAGAACGGAAAGGAACAGATCGCCATTTTTACGCTGCAGGAGGCGTTTTCCGTCATTCTGAACAAGCTGGACAATGTGGATCAGGCCAAGGAAAACCGCTACCGCCACGTTTACGCCAAGCTGGCTGATTTTGAGGATTACATGGTGAGCCTGGGCGTCAACGTGGATCTGACGAAAGAAGAACTGACGCCCGCAGAGGAAAAGGACGCGGCGCTGCTCACCGTTGCGGAGTCCGTGGACCGGCTGAAATACATGGCGATCTCCCACAATATACGGCTGATGAACAAGCTGTCGGGAGAGACTTCCTTCGGAAACGTTCTGGAAGCGGCCCGCAGCGAGAAGAATTGGAAAAACAGCCGGGCCTATATCAATCTGTTTGAAGAATATTTTACCTATATGACCCAGAGACAGAAGATGATGACGCTGAAGTTTCTCTACGAGCTGCTCATGCACCGGGAGGGCGACATCCGGCGGCAGGCCGCAAATCTGATGGGAAATATCATCGTCCATTTCGATGAAGAATACCGCAAAGAGCTGCCGGAGGATGCGGTGCGGGCTTCCGGAGAAATGACGGGACTGCTGCTCTGGGAGCGCTATCTGAACATGATCGTCTACCCGGATCACAAGGTGACGGACCAGCACCGGCGCTGGATCGGCTACGCGCTGAAGATCGCCGTGGAGTCTGTGCTGTCCCGCTGCAAGATCTCTGAGCGCAGCGCCTATTTGGAGCTGCTTTTAAGCCATTATAGAAGAAAGGATATACCCGACAGCACGGTGTTCACGCTGATCGACACCGCGCTGATCATCCCTCTGGATCTGCTCCTGGAGTGCGATCTGAATTTTCTCATACGCTTTACGGAAGATGCGCTGTGCCGGGATTCGCTGGAGATCCGCACGGCGGCTCTTCGATTCCTGAAATATTTTACGGCGAAGATCGAGGCGCAGGCCCCCTGGGATCAGGCGGTGGAACGGATGGCCTGCGGGCCTGCAGCGGAGGAAAACGTAAGCCTGCGTTACCTTTGCGCCTGCGTCAGCAGAAACTGGGAGCTGCCGGGAGCGGACCGAACCGACGATGATTACCGGCGGATCGTGTACGGTAACCCGGAGATCGTGTCGGATATTTTCCTGGAAAATCTGAAAACAGGCACGCCCTGGGTCATCAAGGCGGTGAATATCGAACTGCTGCTGGAATATATTCAGAAAAACCGCAAGACCCACGTGCTCCACATCGCCACACATTTTTCCAATCTGCTGAAGGTCAGCGAGCGGATCACCGTGCGCCACAGCGCCGGGCAGGCTCTTGTCCGGATCGCGCCGCTCATGTCCAGGGATCAGAGAAACGAGGTGGCTATCGAGCTCATGAAGGGGCTGGAAACGGGAGAATACGAGTTTTCCAAGTACATTCCCGAATATCTGGGCGAATTCGTCCTTTACCTGTATCCCACGGAACTGGACGAATTTATCAACGATCTGTCCCGTCTGCTCATCAGCGCCAACGACCGGGTGGTCTGCGTGGCGCTGGACACGCTGGGCGTCATCCTGCAGCACTACAAGGTATACAGAGAACGTTTCCTGCGCGGGGAGGAAGAGTTCTGCGCCCGGCGCAAAAAGATACTGGGCCGGCTGCTCTCCGGCCTGGCCAATTATACGCCGGCCATCAATCAGGAGGCGTTTCTCGTCATCAGCCAGTACCTGTTTGCCGGCGGCAAGCTGACGCTGGAGGACCGTATGGAGCTGTTTTCCGTCATCTACAAAAAGCTGGTGACGCTGGTGCCGGAGCAGGAGACGGGAGAACTGAGCTTTTTTAACAGCGCGGCGTCGCTGAACCACATTTATCGTTTTATCGGAGACTGGCTGTTTACCTACGGCAGCTTCGACATTGAGGAAAAGGAAAAGGTGGCCTTTTTCCCCGGCACCTTCGACCCCTTCTCTCTCAGCCACAAGGAGATCGCCAGAGAGATCCGGGATCTGGGATTTACGGTGTACCTGGCGCTGGACGAGTTTTCCTGGTCGAAAAAGACTCAGCCCCGCATGATACGCCGCCAGATCATCACCATGTCCGTGGCCAATGAGGACGATATTTACCTGTTCCCCGACGACATACCAGTGAACATCGCAAATCCTGCGGATCTGAAGCGGCTGCGCGAGCTGTTTCCCGATCAGGAACTTTACATCGTGGTGGGCAGCGACGTGGTGAGCAACGCTTCATCGTACAAAAAGCCGCCGGAGCCCTGGTCCATCCATTCCCTGAACCACATCATCTTTCTGCGGGACACCATGGAGGGAAGCGGTTCTGCGGAAGGCGGTGAACATCTGATCACAGGCCGGGTGGTGCGTCTGAAGCTGCCCCTGCAGCTGGAAGATATCAGTTCCACGCGGATCAGGGAAAACGTGGACTATAACAGGGATATTTCCAACCTCATCGATCCGGTGGCTCAGAACTATATCTATGAGAACAGTCTCTATCTGCGGGAGCCGCAGTATAAGCCCATCCTCCAGGCCAGGGCGATCCACCTTTCAGTGGAAGAGACGAATCACAGGCTGAGCCGGGAGATCCTCAGCGCTTTCGCGCCGGATTTTGAAATGCTTGAGGCGGTGCGCCGGGAACTGTCCCGGCCCGGAGGCCGGGCGGCGGTGCTGCGCGACGGACACCGGGAGGACGTCATAGTGGGCGTTCTGCTGTTCTGCCAGATCAGCACCATGGAGCTTTACGGAGAATTCCGCAATACAAACGTGGTCAATTACATTCGGGAACATACCTCCGGGAAGATGATGCTCATCAACGGTATCTTCCTGTTTGGAAAAACGGAGATCGACGAAGACAGGAGCCAGCTGCTGCTGACGGAGGCCATCGCCGCCTGTCTGCAGGAAGACTTTACTTACTGTATATACAGTTCAAATATCCTGCCGCCGCCCACGCCCCTGCGTGAACTGCTGCGGCGTCAGGGATTTCTTCAGATCCCCGGCGGGCCCGCCGCAGAGACCGCCGGCAGAGGGGGAAGCCCGGTCAGAGAGGAAGAACTTCCGGAGGACGCTTTGCGGGAAAGCGGCCGGACTGCTGAAGGGCACAGCGCCGCAGATCGGGGGGCCGCAAGCCGGACCGGGGCGGACCGGTCCGCTGCAGGACGGCCCGCAGAAGGCCGGTCCGCAGAAGTCCGCGCGGCCGTGGATCGGTCCGCCGGGGCTCGGTCCATTGCGGGTCGGAACGGGGGAAGCAGGAGCGCGGCTGTGAGAGCGGCGGGAGCGGAGAACGGCCGGCCGGTCTACGTGGTAGATATGAAATCGCCGGTGACGGTGTTCAAAAATATTGAGACAGCCATCAAAGAGCCCTTCAATCACAGCCCCCGGGTGCTGGCGGTCATCGACGCGGCCCACAGGCGGCTGCAGGAGAGCCTGACAGAGCTGTATCCGGGAAATCTGGTGCTCTCTGTAAACGCCTCCGTGATGCATCACAAACTGGTGAAGCTGATCACCGCGGCAAACGGCGTTCCTGAGGAACCGCTTCCGGTGCGCACGCTGGGCAAAGCCATGTGCGTTCCCTTTGGAAAGATCCTGCGCGGCGTGGCGGTGCCAAACACCGTCACGAAGGCCCTCCATACGGAGAAGACGTTCGATCCCTCCGTGGAATCTTTCCGCATTACAGAATATCCCAACTACTCGCCTCTGGAAAACCAGATCCGGACGATCAAATCCTTCGGGCGGGACGTGATACTGGTGGACGATCTGCTGCACAAGGGATACCGTATCCGGGAACTGAATCCGCTGTTTGAGCAGGAAGGCGTGAACGTGGACAGGATCATCGTGGGTATTCTGTCCGGCAGGGGAAAGGACCTGATGGCTATTCAGAATCGGAAGGTCGAGAGCGTTTACTTCCTGCCTAACATGCGCGTGTGGTTCGTGGAATCCACCATGTATCCCTTTATCGGCGGCGACCGGGTGGGAAGGCCTGAGAAGATGAAGGCCAATCTCCTGAATTCCGTAAATATGATCTTGCCCTACGCCATTCCCACGTTTCTGGACGGTACGTCGCGGAGGGCGATACGCCGCTTTTCCATGACCTGTCTGGAAAACGCCAGGGATATTCTGAAAGCCCTGGAGGAAGAATATCAGGAGTGCTTTGAACGGAAGCTGACCCTGAACCGGCTCAGCGAGGTGGTCATTTCGCCCAGCTGCCCGGACCGTGGAAATTGTCTCTCCTACGACTATCATCTGGCGGCCTCGGTCTATGTGGAAAACGATATCGAGATGCTGGGACGTCTGGAAAGAATGGAAACAGATAAGATGGAGAATTTGAATGAGTGAATTGAGTGATAAGAAACAGGAACAGGGAAATAAGCTGCGTTTTTGGGAGGTAGATCAGGATCCGCTGCGCGGGCGGGGGATCTGTGCCGTGACCCACATGGGCATGCTGGGGGGAGAGGGGATCAGCTGGCTGGATTCCTCCCGTCTGGGACCTGCTCTTCCGGAGACGGCGCCCTGTCTGAACACGGCCTGGGGCAGCGCGGAGACCCTGCTTGGGGATGTGAGACCGGCGTTTTTTGCCCTGGACGCCTCCGGGACCGGCGTTGCGGACGGAGCTGCCCGAGCAGACGGATACGGGGCTGGCAGATCAGACGTTGCAGACGGAGCAGACCAAGCAGACGGACACGGGGCTGGTGGAGCAGACGTTGCGGATGGAGCAGACCAAGCAGGCGGACACGGGGCTGGCGGAGCAGGCCGGGTTGACGGAGCAGGCAGGGCTGACATAGCGGAAGGATCACGCGGGGCGGGCGAAAAGCCACGGAAAAAAGCCAGAGTCAACCTTCTGGCTCTGGGGGACGTGGGCGGCACGGTCCTCATCGGACTGAAGCTGCTGGGCGGCGATGTGATCTCCCAGATCGGGATCTGCGATCTGGACCCGCAGATGTGCCGCCGCTGGGAATACGAGATGAATCAGACCGCCTATCCGTGGGATTATGACGCGCTGCCGGAGGTCAGGATCGTGGAGAGCGGGGACCTGTTCGACTGCGACGCGTTTGTATTCTGCGCGTCAAAGGCAGTGCCCGCGCTGGGACAGGAAGGAACCGACGTGCGCATGGCCCAGTTTGACGCCAACAGGAAAATCGTCGGCACCTACGCCAGAATGGCGCGTGAAGCGAACTTTAAAGGATTGTTCGCCGTGGTCTCCGACCCGGTGGAGCCCCTTTGCCGGGAGGCGTTCCGGGAGAGCAACAGGCCCGAAAGCGTGGACGGCTGCGGCGCGGCGGCAGATCTGGACGGCCGGATGTTTGACGGTAAAGGTCTGCGCCCGGAGCAGATCCAGGGCTACGGTCTTGGCGTCATGAACGGAAGAGCGGCGTACTATGCCAAGAAAGACGAGCGGTTTGCCTCCTTTCTCACAGAGGGACGCGCTTATGGGCCCCACGGAAAGGATCTGGTCATCGCCAACAGCATTGAACACTATGACGACCAGATCTCCCGGGAGCTGACGAAGCTGGCGGCGGAGGCCAATCTGCGCACCAGAGAGACAGGCTTCAAGCCCTATGTGGCCCCGGCGCTGTCCTCCGCGGCGATCTCCATCATCCTCACGCTGCGGGAGGAATGGCATTACAGTTCGGTTTTTCTGGGCGGCGTGTATATGGGCTGTAAGAATCGCTTTTCTCCCGCCGGGCTTGAGACGGAGGCGCTGCCGCTGCCGGAGAAACTGTTTGACAGGCTGAAGTACGCCTATGAACAGCTGGAGCGAATCGAGTAGCGCAGCAGCCTGCGTAAGGCGCTTCGCCGCCGGGGCAGAAGGCCCTGTGGGAACTTTGGAGAATCGTCAGGTGGCGAGCTGCTGGGACCGCAGACAGCGTTATGATTTTGGCGAGCTGCCAGGGAGTTGGCGAGCCGCCGGGACCCAGACAGTGTAGAGATTTTGGCGAGCCGCTGGGGTCTGGTGAGCTGCGGGGACTGCAGGCAGCGTCGAGATCCGGCGGCTGCCGGATCCCAAGGCTATGTCAGGATTCTTGTGCCTGATGGGAAAGGCCGCGGAACGGACTGGTATACCGAGTTCAAAACAGTCCGCGCCGCGCAGAACGCGGCGTATTTGAGAACGGAAAACAGGTATGTTTATTATAGGATGGAGGGATCGGGTTGCAGGAGTCTGAACTTGTTCTGGTGCGCCCTGCCTGTGCTGAAAAGCGTAAAGAGAAACGGCTTTCCGATGTGCTTTCCTACGCGCTGTTTGGGAGAGGGTACCGGGAGATCAGTACTTTGGAGGAATTTAAAGATCTGGAGGGCAGACGGCTGCTCTTTGCCATAGAACAGGGAGAATCGGGGATCAATCTGGAATATTACCGATTTCTGAAGGCGTTGAGATCGAACATCGACATGCTGGAAGGCGCGGTGGGCGGGATCATCGTGGACGGAAACAGCGAACTGTTTACAAAATCTCTGGCCAGAGATTTTGTTTTTACCGCCAACAGGGCGGGATGTACTTTTCCGGGCCGTCCGCTTGTGGAAGGAACGGCCACCCTGCAGAACTTCAATATCCAGGCCCGGAATCTGGAGACCGACAATTTAGGAGCTTATGTTTCGGCGGCCCGGACGCTGGTGGAGCAGATCGTGGAGTTCAGAGAAAGAAAGAAAAAACGGCCCAGGCTGCTGGTGCTTCACGCCAGCAACGCCAACACTTCTAACACCAGCACACTGTGGGGGATGGTCAAGCAGGAACTGAGCGGGATCGATATTGTGGAAATATCTCTGAGAAACGGCGCTGTTCAGGACTGCGCCGGCTGTCCATATACCACCTGCCTTCACTTTGCACAGAAGGAGAGGTGCTATTACGGCGGAGTTATCGTAGAACAGGTCTATCCGGCTATTCGGGACTGCGACGGACTTTTGATGCTCTGCCCCAATTACAACGACGCGCTCAGCGCCAATCTCAGCGCGTTCATCAACCGCCTGACGGCGCTGTTCCGCAAGATGCAGTTTTACGACAAGTATCTGTTTGGGATCGTCGTGTCGGGATACAGCGGCGGCGATCTGGTGGCGGAACAGCTGATCAGCGCGCTGAACATGAACAAGACCTTCATTCTTCCGTCACGTTTCTGCATGCTGGAAACGGCCAACAATCCGGGAAGTATCCTGCAGGTACAGGGGATCGGAGAAAAGGCGGCGCAGTTCGCCGCACACATCGCAGATACGATGATAGAAAAGGCGTAACGAACGAATACGATAACAATGTCATAAGCAGAATGCAGCGACATACGCTGTGTAAAAGGCTGTAAAAGGGGGACTATGGCAGAAGGAAAGAGAGAGACGGCCGCGGAAAAGAGCTGCGCGGCGGATGAGAAAAAGGGATCGCCGCAGGGCGGCGGCGCGGCGGATCAGGAGCATCTGAAAAAGATCCCGGATCCTCTGCTGAACTGGTATACAGGAAACAGGCGCATACTGCCCTGGAGGGAAGATCCCGCGCCGTATCGCGTCTGGATCTCGGAGATCATGCTCCAGCAGACCAGAGTGGAGGCAGGCAAAGCGTATTTTCAGCGTTTTGTAAAAGAGCTTCCGGATGTGGAGACATTGGCAAACGCGGACGATGAACTGCTGATGAAGCTGTGGGAGGGTCTTGGCTATTATAACCGCGCCAGAAATCTGAAAAAAGCCGCCGGCGTAATGATGGAACGATACGGCGGAAGACTGCCCGCATCCTATGAGGAACTGCTGGAACTGCCGGGGATCGGTCCGTACACAGCCGGTGCCATCGGCTCCATCGCCTTCGGCATCGTGCGGCCGGCGGTGGACGGCAACGTTCTGCGGGTGGTATCGCGGATCTTGGCCCGTAAGGACGACATAGCAAAGGCATCCGTAAAGAAAAAGATCGAGGCTGAGCTGCAGGCCGTGATGCCGCAGGATCGGCCGGGCGACTTCAATCAGGCGCTGATGGAACTGGGAGCTATCGTCTGCCTGCCAAACGGCGCTCCGAAGTGTGAAGAATGCCCGGTGGCGGAACTGTGTCGTGCGAGACAGGCGGGCATACAGGAACAACTGCCGGTGAAAAAGGCGAAAAAAGAACGGCGGACAGAAGAAAAGACAGTGCTGATCCTGATGGATGAGAGGGGCCGCATGGCGCTCAGCCGCCGTCCTTCCAGAGGGCTGCTGTCCGGACTCTGGGAGCTTCCTTCTTTTGAAGGCCGGCTCAGCGAAATAGAAGTGAGACAGCGTCTGGACGGAAAGGGAATTCCCTGCGGCGAGATCCGCCCGGCGGGCCAGGCGAAGCATATATTCAGCCATGTGGAATGGCATATGATCGGATATCAGATACAGACGGAGACGGGATCCGGATCGCAGAACGAGGGCTGCTGCGGGGGCCGGGATGAAGGCCAGAATGAAGGCCGCGGGGGAGACCGGGATGCGGGCTGTAGCGATGACCCCGTGGGAAGCTGGGGTGCAGATCGGAGCGAAGACCGCGGGGGCGGCCGGGATGCAGAGCGGAATGAAGACCGCGGGGGACACGGATATGAAGGCCGGGGCGGAACGCTGCACATCGCAGAAGAGCCGTCAGTCTACTTGAGAGATGTGGAAGAACGCAGACGTCGGGAAGCCGAGGCGCGGGAAGATTCTGCAGAGTTTTCCGCAGAGACTCTGGTCTTTGCCGGCGAGAGAGAGCTGGCGGACATCTATGCGGTTCCGTCGGCGTTTCGGGGCTTCAGAGAGTTTTTTCCCGGCGGCAGATGAGACGGTAATAGGATAAATCAGAAAGCAGGTGGTGAAATGGCGACGGAAAATGACGTGAAAGAGACCATGGATGTGATGGAAAAAAGCAGGATCCAGAGGATCGTAGAGAGTCAGCGCGCCCGTTTTTCAACGGGACGGACCTTTTCCGCAGGCTTCAGAAGAGAGAAGCTGAAGGTCCTTGCAGAAGCGCTGTCGGCGTACGAGGGCCGGCTGATCCAGGCTCTGCAGGAGGATCTGGGGAAGTCGTCTTTTGAGAGCTACGAGACAGAACTGGGAATGGTAAAGGAAGAACTGCGCTTTACGCAGGCGAGATTCGGAAGCTGGATGCGCAGGACCAGGGTAAAAACGCCGCTGGCGCAGTTCCCGTCCAAATCAGCGGTGTACAGGGAGCCTTTGGGGGTGGCGCTGATCCTGTCTCCCTGGAATTACCCGGTAAATCTGGCTCTGACACCGCTGATCTCCGCCATTGCCGCCGGAAACTGCGCGGTAGTGAAACCCTCGCGCAATGCTCCGGCAACGGCTGCAGCGCTGGCTGAGATGATCGGCAGCTATTTTGATCCATCTTATATTGCCTTGGTCGAGAGCGGGGAAAACACCAACAGAGATCTGCTGGAACAGCGTTTCGACCACATATTTTTCACGGGAAGCCCTGAGGTAGGAAAGACGGTGATGGAAGCTGCAGCCAGGAATCTGACGCCGGTGACCCTTGAACTGGGAGGTAAGAGTCCCTGCATCGTGGACCGCAGCGCAAAGATCGACCTGGCGGCCCGCAGGATCGTCTGGGGAAAATGCGTCAACGCGGGGCAGACATGCGTGGCGCCCGATTATGTACTTGTGGACGAGGCGGTGAAAGAACCGCTGATCAGCGCCATCCAGCGGTACCTGATCGCCTTTTTCGGCAGCGAACCCCTGACCAATAAGGACCTGCCGCGCATTGTAAATGAAAGACATTTCCAGCGGCTCGTGGATCTGATGGAGGGGCAGCAGATCCGTTTCGGAGGCCAGAGCGACGCAAATACCCGCAAGATCGCCCCGGCAGTTTTAGTGGATGTGGATCCGGACAGTCCGGTGATGCAGGAAGAGATCTTTGGACCGATCCTTCCGATATTATCCTATCAGAGATTTGAAGACGCAGTGGGATTTATAAAGGAACGGGAGAAGCCGCTGGCGCTCTATCTGTTCACTTCCGATCGGGCCAGAGAGCGCAGAGTCATCAGGACACTGTCGTTCGGCGGCGGCTGTGTCAACGATACGCTGGTCCATCTGTCAAATCCTCACATGCCCTTCGGCGGTGTGGGCGGCAGCGGCATGGGCGCTTATCACGGAAAAAGGGGGTTCGACACCTTCACCCACGAAAAGAGCGTGCTGCGCAAATCCAGCCTGATCGATATACCGCTGCGCTATCCACCCTATGAGGGAAAGGAAGGCTGGCTTCGTCTGTTTCTCAGATAGAGACGGCGTTGCCGCCGACAGCGTACCGTATATGCCGGCGTGCCGTAGGTAACTGTATATAAATGTATGTGACCGTATGCCAACGTATGCCAACGTATGTAATGGGCATACGGGGGAACGCGGCAAACAGATCTGTGGCAGTAATCTGCAATCTACATGAACAGCGTCTTTTCCAGCTTGCAACAGCAGGAGGAGACGCTGATTTTTTTATTGCTTTGTTTTTCTACGGGTGGCGGCTGTCGGCGGCAGTTATGGCTTGGTCGGCGGCGGACTTTGAGGGGAAATAGGCGAAATGTTGATTTTTTTCTCGATTTTGCAGAAAAAGCGTTGCTAAATAGGTGAGAATTTATTTTTTTCTGCGAGTTCACATATTTGTCTGTAAATATATAGAAAATAATGCTTGTTTCGACGCTATTTTAGGTAATTTTCAATTTTTTTTGATGTTTTCACCTATTGGTCCCCCGGCAGAACACTCCCCCGAGCAAAACGGCCCCCCGGCCAGAGCACTCCCCCGAGCAAAACGATCCCCCGGCAGAGCGCTCCTCCGAGCAAAACGGCCCCCCGGCCAGAACACTCCCCCGGCCAGAGCTGCCTCGCAGCTTCGCAGTTCGGGCGGCCTGACTGATCCCGCGGCTCGCCGGACTCATCCCGCGGCTTGCCGGACTGATCCCCCAGCCCCAAAAGAGTGGAAGGCCAAGCCCGACGAAATCACGGCAGAAGGGTACTGACAGAGCGGTACCTATTCTGTCTGATGATATCTCATTGGGATATGGCCTTAAAGCTAAGGAAAAAGGAACACAATGGACTGGACGTCCTTTGATTTTACAGCGAACTTATGTCCTCGTGACAGAAGATGAATTCTGCCAGCAATCCGGAGAAAATCTGCAGGCTGTTGAGACGGTTCTCCCTGGGGACCCGGTGGGTGATCTTGTAATAGACCCGCTTCGGAGGGTTTTCCGCCAGGGGATAAGCACGTATCAGGGGATTTCGCTGAACGAAGACCCGAGCCACGGAGTCGGGCACGATGGCCCACAGCTCCGGGGAATCCAGATAATCTATGATCAGATATTCAGAGTCAAGCGTGACAAAGGGCGAGGCATAGTTCCAGTAGTTTTGATGCCACATCTGAAAGTCGCCGGACCAGTTGGTATAGATCTCGTATTTTGTGTCAAGTTCGGAGGGATGGTACTGCTCCCGTTCGGCTCCGGCGCCGCTCTCGTCGAGACGCAGGACGAGCATCTGCTCTGCGAACAGCGGCGTGATGAGGATGTTGGTATTGGGGTGCAGACTGTAGACAAAACCAACGTCCAAGTCGCGGTTTTCGATCATTCGGTGGATCTCTGTGGAGCGCTCCGTGCGGATCATAAGGTCGAAAGCGTGACCTCGCTGACCCCGCTGCAGTTCCTTGTAAAAGGGAGCGAAGACGTGAATGTTCATGCTTTCTGTGCATCCGATGGCCAGTGGGAGTTTGTACTGGGAATTCATTTGGTACTGCAGATCCTTCCACAGATCAGACCACTTATATGCAACGGGGATGAATTTTTCACCGAAAGGAGTCAGCCGTATCTTGCGGACACCCTTGCCACGCTCGATCAGGGGGAATCCCAGTTCCTCTTCCAGCGTATTCAGCCGGTGACTGGCTGTAGGCTGGGAGATGAAGAGGCGGCGCGATGCTTCGCTGATACTTTTGGTGTTTACGATCTCCAGAAAGGTTTCAAGCTGAAGAATATCCATTTTGCTGCTCCTTGTGTAAGTTCAAATACTTGCGGGAGACTCAGCCGCCGGTCCCGCTGCGTGGACACACATTTGGAGTCGGCCAGCGACCGGGGCTGTCCGGCCAGCCGATTGCGTCGGCCAGCGACCGGGGCCGTCCGGCCAGCCGATTGCGTCGGCCAGCGACCGGGGCTGTCCGGCCAGTAGCTTGCGCCACCGGGAGTTTCCGCCAAAGAATTTCAGTGGACCGCGCTGCAGGTGTCATTTACTGCCCGGATTTTTTCACCTTGGTGGGAAGGACGGCGGCTGCTCAAATATGCGTTTCATTGATATTGTTTTTATAATATCACAGATAAACGCGCCTTAATATAGAAGATGTAAATATTTAATATAAGAATTATGAACTTCTGTTTTGCTGATGAGTCTGATAAAATATTTCTAAACAACGGACTTGTCTGAAAATTTTGCGAATGGAGGACGGTCACCGGTCAATAAAAGAAAATAGAGGAGAACAGCAGTAAAACGACTGAAACAAGGAGGGAAAGAATATGTTGAAGTACAAAAAAGCCCTGGGACTGTTACTGGCGCTTTTGATGACGGCGGCACTGTTCGCCGGGTGCGGCGCTCCGGGAAACGTCACTGTGGGCGGAGAAGGAGGTCACATTCTGAAGGTGGGCTGGTGCACGGAACCGGACACTTTGAACCCGATCACGTCTTACAGTACGGAATCTCTGCAGCTGACGAGTCTGATCTACGAGACGCTGCTGGGATATGACGCCAAGATGAACACTACATATCAGCTGGCGGAAAGCTATGAGTACAGCAACGACAACAAGACCGTCACCTACCATCTGGTGCATGACGCCAAATGGCATGACGGGGAACCGTTCACTTCCGCCGACGTGGTGGACACCTACATGAGGATCAAGGTGGATAAGCTCAGCGAGGCGGTGCAGTTTGCGGAACATCTGGAGAGCGTAACGGCTCCTGATGAGTATACGGTGGTCATGGAATTCAGCGAGCCGCAGGCTTTCAACATGGCATTCGTAGTGCCTATCCTTCCCAAGCACATCTGGGGCGAGATGAGCGCGGAAGAGATCGAGGCGTTTCCCAACAATGAACCCATTGGAACAGGCCCTTACAAATTTGTAGAATGGAAGCAGGGCACCGTGGCCTCCGTGGCGCGCAATGAAGACTATCATGGAACGCAGCCGGGGCCCGACGGCGTGACCTGGGTGCTCTACGGAAACGAGGAAGTGGCGACCCAGGCTTTGAAAGCCGGTGAAGTGGATGTTCTCACCGAGGTTTCCGCCACTCTGTTCGACAGCCTGAAGGATGCGGAGAATATCGTGGCGGTGAACCTGCCCTCCTATTCCTTCCATTATGTAGGGATCAACTGTTATCAGGATCCTGTGTCTCAGGGCAATAAGCTGCTGCTGGACAAAACGGTGCGTCAGGCTCTGGCACACTGCATGAACAAGGCGCAGATGGTGGAGATCTGTCTGTCCGGTTACGGACAGGTGGGAACATCGATTCTGCCCAGTGCCTTTGATGAGTGGAAACACCAGTTTACCGACGAGGAGCTGATCGGTTACGACATCGAGAAGGCCAACTCTATGCTGGAAGCGGCGGGGTATGTGGACTCTGACGGCGACGGTATCCGCGAGAAGAACGGGGAGAAACTGGACTTCCGGATCTTCACGGTGGAGACCACGGCCAGCGACGTGCGCGCGGCTCAGCTGCTGCGCGACTCTGCGGAGCTGGCAGGCATCAAGCTGACGCTGACTACCATGGATGAAAACACTATGGGCGGCGTGGTCTACGACACGGAATCCGCCGATTTCGACCTGTTTGTCTGGGCGTGGGATTCCGATTATCCCGATCCGGGCTACCTGCTGGGCATGCCGCTGACCGAACAGATCGGAAACAACAACGAAGTTTATTACTCCAATCCTACATATGATCAGCTTTACAGCAAGCAGTCCACACAGGTGGACGCCGCGGAGAGGAAGGCCACCATCAACGAGATGGAGAAGATGCTCTACGACGACTGCGCGGCCAATATACTGTGGTACCAGGATAAGCTGCAGGCTTACAGAACAGACCGGTTTACGGGCTGGCAGGAGTGCGACGGAGGTATTATCTACTGTCCGACTTACGTAAATTACAAAGAGATTCAGCCGGTCGAATAGGCCCGGATCCCGATGCACAGCATCCGCCCCGGAGCGTTCGCTTCCGGGGCGCTGTTCTCAGGAACGGAGGCCGGATAAAATAGCTGAAATAGCAAAGGAGATAGACGCCTGATGTCCAAGCTAAAATATATCGGCAAAAAATTGATGCAGCTGATTCTCACTTTGTATGCGATCATTACGTTTAATTTCATTTTGTTCCGCATCATGCCGGGCGATCCCATCCGCCTGCTGGCCCGATCGGGAGCGATCTCGGCTGAATCGATTGCGAGGATCAAGGAGCTGTTTGGGCTGGATCAGCCCATGTGGATGCAATACTTTATCTATTTAAAAAATATCGTGACAGGCCAGTTCGGCATTTCCATGACGTACCGGCAGCCGGTGAGCAGCATCATCGCCGAGCGCATGGCAAATACCGTTACGCTGCTGGCCGTGGCCACGGTGCTGATCATTATTATCGGTATCGGCACAGGGATCGTGGCCGCCATGCGCAGGGGCAGCCGCCTGGACAAAACTTTTGTGGTGGCGTCCATGGTGGGCTGGAGTCTGCCCACCTTCTGGACGGGACTTCTGATGATCGTGGTATTCGGCGTGTTTCTTAAGATATTCCCGATCTCTGGGATCCTGACGCCGGGCATGCAGTACGCCACCTACAGTCAGGTGATCATGGACTACGCCAAGCATCTGGTCATGCCGACCATCGCGCTCATTATAGTGGATATGGCGCAGTTTTTCCTCATCACCAGGAGTACGCTGGTGGACGTGCTGACGGAGGATTACATGCTGACGGCCAAGGGCAAGGGGCTGTCTCCGAGAAAGGCTCTCTGGAGGCACGCCATGCCAAACGCTATGCTTCCCATCATCACCACGCTGGCGCTGTACGTCAGTCTGGTGATCGGCGGGGCGATCCAGGTGGAAACGGTGTTTTCCTTCCCGGGGATGGGCAAGCTCATGTATGACGCGGTCTTGAAGCGGGATTATCCGATCCTGGAGGCCAGCTTCTTCCTGATGGCGGCCGTCACAGTCACCGCCAACTTCATATCGGACATCTTCTATACGATCATAGATCCAAGGGTAAAAGACATATGAGCAAAATGAAAGAAAAAAAGAGAAATGAAGTCTGGGAACAGATGTGGGGCGACGGCCTGGGCCGGGCGGGGATCATACTGCTGGCTCTCATTCTGGTCATCAGCATCATCGGGCCGATTCTTTTTCCCTTTGACGCAAAAGACGTGGGAACGTCGGCCGCACAGATCATGGAAGCGCCCTCGGCTGAGCACATTCTGGGAACGGACGAGATGGGGCGGGATGTGTTCCGCGAGCTGCTGCTGGGAGCCAGAGTCTCCCTGTTTGTGGGCCTGACGGCCACGGCCATCTCCATTTTGGTAGGAGCGCTGGTGGGCCTGATCTCCGGGTTTTATTCAGGGTTTATGAGCAACATGCTCATGCGGATCACGGATTTCTTCATCGCCCTGCCGGTCCTGCCCATGATCATCGTTCTTGCCGCCGTCTTCGGACAGAGCATCACCATCACCATCGCAGTCATTGGACTGACCAGCTGGCCGTCTACAGCCAGGATCATCCGCTCTCAGGTAGTGAGCATACGGGAACGTCAGTACATCGAGCGGATCAGAGCGCTGGGGGCAAAAGACTCCCGGATCATCATGATCCACATCCTGCCCAACGTGCTGCCGCTGATCTACGCCAATACCGTTCTGGTCATCGCCGGTTCCATCCTGTCGGAGGCCACTCTGGCATTTCTGGGCCTTGGCGACCCGGTGAGCGTGTCCTGGGGGACGATGCTGCACTACGCGTTTGTGACAGGAGCGGCCGGGCGCGGCGCCTGGTGGTATCTGGTGCCGCCGGGGATCGGGATCGTGCTGGTAGTGCTGGCTTTCACGCTGATCGGTCACACGCTGGACAAAATCATGAATCCGCGGCTGCGGGAATATTGACGGACAGGATATCGGCTGCGGGCCGGCGGAGACCGGCGCGTTCCGAACCGATTTAAAACCACGAATACAAAGAAACCGGGATCGAGGAAATGCTGATGAATATGCTGGAAATAAAGGACCTGTCGGTGCATTTCAAAAGCCGGGCAGGCACGGTCCACGCTGTAGAAGGCGTGAACCTCTGGTTGGAAAAAGGAGAGCTGCTGGGAGTGGCCGGCGAGTCGGGCTGCGGTAAAACCACCACGACGCTGGCCATACCGGGTCTGCTCCCGCAGAACGCGTTCATCCCCAGAGGCCAGATCCTCTTCAACGGGGAAGATCTGGTGAAAAAGACGGAAAAGGAAATGGAAAAGGTCCGCTGGAAACAGATCTCCGTCATTTTTCAGGGCGCCATGAACGCGCTGAACCCACTGCAGACAGTGGGAAAACAGATGATAGAACCCATATTGCTCCATGAACCTCACGTCTCGAAAAAAGAGGCGGAGGAGCGGGTCAAGGAACTGCTGGAACAGGTGGGCATCGAAAAAAACCGCTTTACGAACTATCCACACGAGTTCTCCGGAGGCATGCGCCAGCGGGTCATGATCGCCATGTCGCTGGTGTGCGATCCGGAACTGGTCATCGCAGACGAGCCGGTCACGGCGCTGGATGTCATGATCCAGGCGCAGATACTGGAATTGCTGAAGAAGCTGGTGAAGAAGTACTCACTCTCCATGATCATGATCTCCCACGACCTGTCGGTCCTGTGCGAGCTCTGCGATAAAATTGCCATCATGTACGCGGGACGGGTGGTGGAATACGGCTATGCCAGGGAGGTCTTCACTCATCCGAAGCATCCCTATACGGTGAAACTGCTCCATTCGCTTCCTGATATCTACGGGGAGAAAGTGTTTATCAACGGGATCCCCGGATATCCGCCCAGCCTGATCACGCCTCCCGCCGGGTGTCCGTTCTGCGAACGGTGCACGGAAAGGATACCGGAGTGCGGGAGCCGCGTTCCGGAACTGGTGGATCTGGGCGGAGGGCATTACGCCGCATGCTGCAGGCAGACAGAAGGGCGGGCGGTAGTATGAATCTGGAAAAAAAGACAATGGGAGAAAAAGTGCAGGAACAGCGGAGCGCGGACAGAGGCAAGACCATCGAGGTCAATGATCTGTACGTGACCTACAACGTCCGCAAGAAGCGCAAGAAAGCGAAGAATCAGGCGGGAGACGAGGAATGCGTTCACGCTGTCAACGGAGTTACCATGGACATCCGGACCGGAGAGATCCTGGCGGTGGTAGGCGAATCCGGCTGCGGGAAGACTACGCTGGGAAAGGCCATTTTGAACATCATCCGTTCATCCTCCGGAACCATCAAATATCACGGACAGGACCTTTCAAAGCTGTCGGGAAGTCAGATTCAGAGCCTACGTCAGAAAATGCAGCTGATCTTTCAGGATCCCTATGAGTCTCTGGATCCAAGGCAGAGCGTGTACAAGGCCCTGGAGGAACCGCTGGACATTCACAGGAAGGACATGAGTCCGGAACAAAAAAAGGAACGGATCTACAAGTACCTGGAGGCTGTGGGCCTTCACCCGGCGGAAACCATGGCTCAGCGGTACCCGCACCATCTGTCCGGCGGTCAGCGCCAGCGGCTTTCCATCGCCGCCACAATGATCCTGGAACCGGATTTCGTGGTGGCCGACGAGCCTGTCTCCATGCTGGATGTATCCATTCGGGCGGAGATCCTCAAGCTTATGCTGGACCTGCAGAAGGGCACGGATCTGACATATATGTTCATCACACATGATCTGTCGCTGGCCTGGCTCATCGCCGACCGCATCGCTGTGTTCTATCTGGGAAAGCTGGTGGAGATCGGTCAGGCGGACGATGTGGTCCACCGCTGTATGCATCCTTATTCCCAGGCTCTGGTATCGGTCATTCCCAAGATCAGAGAGGAGGCGGACGAGGACAAGGGCCACGTGCTGAGGGGCGAGACGCCGTCGCCTATGAGCATTCCTTCCGGATGCTGCTTTCACACGCGCTGCTGGCTGTATCAGGAGAAGGGTTGTCCGGAGGTCTGCCGCCAGAAGGAGCCTGCTCTGGTGACAGTGGGCGGGGACCATCAGGCGGCCTGCCATTTTGCCGGGCCGGAGGAAAAAGGGGGAGATTTGCATGGCTGATAAAAAAGAAATAGTGGAACTGATCTCAGAGCTGGTAAAAATAGAATCCATAAATTCATGGCTCATTCCCGAGGGAAGCGGCGAGAAGAACGCCCAGGTTTTCATGCAGGAATATCTGAGTCGTCTGGGGATCGAGTCCCACTTTGAGGAGGTCAGCGACGGGCATTACAATCTGGTGGGCTGCCTGCCGGGGAGCGGAGGCGGCAAAGGGCTCACGCTTTACGCCCACGCGGACACGGTAGGCTGCGAGCTCTGGAGGGACAGAGCATTTGTGCCGGAGCTGAGGGGCGACAAACTTTACGGGCTGGGCGCGGCGGATGATAAGGGTCACTGCGCCGCCATTATGCTGGCTCTGGCGGAGATCAAAAAGAATGGGATCCCCCACAGCGGAGACATTCATTTCTGCTTTGTCGCCGACGAGGAAGGGGAGACTTCAGGGACCATGGCTTACGTGAAGAAGCACGAGCCGGAGGCCGCGCTGATCCTGGAGGCCGCGCCCCTATCCAGCATCAACTACACCCATCAGGGTTTCGGGTGGCTGAATATCATCACCAGGGGGAAGGCGGGACACGGTTCCGCCGGAGCCGTATCCGCAGACGCCATCTACCACATGGCGGAGGTCATCGTGCGGCTGCAGAGGAATCAGAGGGAGATTTTCGCGCCCAACGCGGACCCGCAGAACGGAGAAACGGTGTATCATACCAGCACCATTCGAGGTGGAACGGATTTTGCGTCCTATCCGGAGGAATGCGTCCTGGGGATCGAGATCGGCACTCAGGCCGGGGAGACCATTCAAAACCGGGTAGACGAGATCGAGGCCATATTCCGGGAGGTAAAGGAGATCTGTCCGAACTTCGACGGACGGGTGGAAGTCGTGCTGGCCAGGGATCCATTCGTGGCCAGAGGGCACGAGGAACTTTATGAGATCCTGGCGGACTCCATCGAAAAAATTCACGGCGTACCGGCCCGGGCCGTGGGCGATAACTCCTGGGGCGACGCTCAGCTCTTCCAGGACGCGGGGTTTCCCACGCTGGGAGTAGGAGCCGACGGCGGCAATCTCCACGCGCCTGAAGAATGGGTCTCCATCTCTCAGATGGAACAGCTCATAGCGGTGACTGTGGACGTGATCGGGAGGTATTGCAGATGAAGATCGGCCCGGATGACACGGACAGATATACTTCCACAGCTGCGGCGGCTTCAGAGGAAAGCGGAACATATTTAGGACTGGATCTGGGCACGTCTTCCGTCAAGCTGCTCCTGACGGACAGCAGGGGACGGGTGCTGGGCCAGGCGTCAGCGGATTATCCGATGCACGGGCGATCACAGGGGTTTTACGAACAGAGACCGGAGGAATGGCTGGGCGCGATCCTGCGTGCCGCCGCGAAGCTCCGGGCCAGCGATACGCGGGAGGGATCGGACTTCCCGGAAGCTGCCGCAGCCGGAACCCCGCGGGGCTCTGAAGATGGGGATCTTGCTGCGGCCAAAGGGGACGTTCCGTCTGCAAATATGGAATCTGCCTGGCGAAATATACGCCGGATCGGTCTTTCTGCGCAGATGCCCACGCTGGTGCTTCTGAGCCGGGAAGCCCGGCGGAAAGGACAGAAAGAAGGACAGAAAGAAGGGCAGAAAGAAGGGCAGAAGGAGCGGAACAGCAGCGGACAGAGCGGTGACGGCGCACGGAGGGCAGGCGACAGCCGGCCCGGCGGAGTCGCACAGGTCTGCGCCGACAGCCAGTCCAGTGACGGCGCATGGATCAGCAATTGCAGCCGGCCCGGCGACAGCGCGCAGATCAGCGGAGGTAGTCAGTTCAGCGGAGGCAGTCAGTTCAGCGCCGGGGTCCTGGGTAATGCCATCGTCTGGTGCGACAACCGGGCGGCGGAGGAAGGCAGGCGGCTGCTTGAGCTCTGGGGAGACAGACGCCACTATGCGGTCACCGGCGTTTTTCTGGACGGACGTTATCTTGCGCCCATGTATCTGTGGATCAGGCGGCACAGACCCGAATTAGTGGAGAAACCTCACTGGATCTTGTCTGCCAAGGACTATCTGTATTTCTGGCTCAGCGGGCAGATCTGCACAGACCCTTCCACGGCTTCGGGATACGGTCTTTACGATCTGCGCGGAAACTGCTGGAACGAGGAATTGTGCCGTGAGGCGGACATCAATATGGAACTGCTCCCCTGTCTGAGAGACTCCTTCGACACTTCAGCGCTCATCCGCCGGGAGACCGCGGAGGCGCTGGGACTTTCATGGGATGTGAAGATCGTCTGCGGCGGGGCGGATTCCGTGGCTGGCGTTTACGGTATGGGCGGCACAGAGCAGGGTACGATCTGTCAGATCTGCGGTTCCAGCACAGCCATCGTAGCGGTGGGCTCCGCAGACGCGGCCGGAATGGCGGTGGACTGCACAGATGCCGCCGGAATGGCGGTGGGCTCCGCAGACGCGGTCGGAATGGCGGCGGGCTCCGCAGACGCGGCCGGAATGGCAGTTGGCTCCGCAGACGCGGCCGGAACGGCAGTGGGCACCGCAGACACGGCCGGCATAGGCGGCAGTACAGACGAAGACCGCAGGGCTGGATGCGAGACAGGCGGCGGGGCAGGCGGAAGTAAGGCAGACAGCGGGGCTGGCGGCGATGAGGACGCGACGGCGGCAGATCAGGGCGCCGGACAGTTCTTCTTCACACCACTTCTGAACAGCGGCGCCGTGGGAATGGAGGCCGACATACTCTCCACGGGAAATACTATGGGCTGGCTGCTGGACCTGCTGAACGAGATGCGAGGGAGAAAAGACCTGACTTATCAGGATCTGTCCCGGCTTGCAGGGGAAGCTCCTGCGGGATCGGATGGATTATATTTCATGCCCTACCTGGCGGGCGGAGAGCAGGGCGTTCTGTGGGACGACAGGCTGACCGGGGGCTTTGCCGGGCTGAAGCTGTCTCACAGATTGTGCCACATGGCGAGAGCCTGCTACGAGGGGATCGTATTTGAGGGAAGGCGCTGTGTGGAAGCCTTCTGCACCGGCGGACTTCGGCCGCGTAAGGTGATCATGACCGGACCTGTCACCGGAGATCCTGTGTTCATGCAGATGACGGCGGACGTGCTCGGACTGCCCTGCACAGCTTCGGAGGTGAACAACGCTTCGGCATACGGCGCCGCGCTGCTGGCTCTGGGATCGCCCGGCAAAGCAGCGTCAGGGGCAGACGGCAGAGTGTATATTCCAGATCCCAAGATTCAAGAAGTTTATAACCAGTGTTACAGTTCCTATATAAAGGTATCCAAATCAGTTTTAAAAGAAAGAAGGTAATTCAAATGTCTCAGGAAATCAAACGCAATATTGCCGAATATGAGCGGCGTTTTCCCACCAGCAGGAAGCTGTTCGAGGAGGCGAGGCAGTATATTCCCGCAGGCGTAAACAGCACGGCCCGCGCGGTCTGGTCGGGATGGGATCCGTTTCCTCTTTACGTTGAGCAGGGAAAGGGGTCTAAGGTAACAGATATTGACGGAAACGAGTTCATAGATTATCTTCTGGGCCTGGGACCTGCGCTGCTTGGGCACCGGCCGGACAACATCACGGAAGCGGTGGTCAATCACATCCGCAGCATCGGAACGGTTTTTGCGCTGGCCTCGCAGGCGGACACGGATGTGGCCCGCAAGATGGTCGAGTGCGTGCCCAGTCTGGAGAGAGTCCGTCTGAACAACTCCGGAACGGAAGCCGTCACCTATGCTCTGCGTCTGGCTAGGGCTTACACCGGAAAAAGAAAGGTCATTCGTTTCGAGGGCATGTACCACGGGTTCGCGGACACGATCTACTGGAGCAAGCATCCCTCCGAAGCGGCGCTGGTGGACGGCATGCCTGTTCCTGAGCCTCAGGGTCCCGGAGTTCCGGAAGAGCTGGCGGACACGCTCATCATCCTGCCCTGGAATGATCTGGACCTTTTGAAAAAGACCATCGAGGAAAACTACGAGGATATTGCAGCGGTGATCAGCGAACCCGTTATGTGCAATACGGGCTGTATTTTGCCCAAACCTGGTTATCTGGAAGGCATGCGGGAACTGACCAAAAAATATGGGATCGTCATGATCATCGACGAGGTCATCACGGGATTCAGGATCTCTCTGGCAGGCGCTCAGGGGTATTATGGGATCGATCCGGATCTGTCCATCTTTGCCAAAGGCATGGGCGGCGGATTTCCGGTGGCGGCGCTGGGCGGCAAGGCGGAGATCATGAGTCTGGTGGACAAGGGGACCGTGTCCGTGGCGGGGACCTACAGCGGCAACGGGATCGCGCTCTCCGCGGCTTCGGCTACGCTGGATTATCTGCGGACGCCGGGATTGTACGAGGAGCTCTACCGCAAGTGCGATAAGCTGAGAGAAGGTCTGGATCGAATCTGGAGAAATTCCAAAGTGGACGCTTACTGCGTGGGACTGGGACCTGTATTCCAGGTATGGTTTGCGGATCATCCCATCGAAAACTACAGAGATGCGCAAAAGTATGCCAGAGGCGACATCTTTACGCTCTGGTGGGAGGAAATGCTGTTCCGCGGCGTGTTGTTCCACCCGCACTATTACGAAAACCTCTTCGTGTCCATGGCGCACACCGACAAGGACATCGACGACACGCTGGCGAAGGCGGAGGAAGCGGCCGCAGCTGTTGAAAAACGATTGGGCATGTAGATAAAAAATTTTCGGACAGAGTCGGAGATCAATAAATAAGATGGAAAAGACGGGGACCGCAAGGCGCTTAACGGGGCCTGCGGCCCCCGTTTTACAGCGTTCCGTTTTGCGGGGGCTCCGCGGGGCCCTCGGTCCAGCTTTTGCAGAGCTCCGCGCTGACTGCGGCCCTGCTGGGAGCTGGAGCCGGCCTGATTTGACGGCCGCAGCGGATCCTGGATGGAACATAAAATATTTGAACAGGGATGGAAACGACATGAAAATTATCAGGGCAACGGATTACAGAGATATGAGCAGAAAGGCGGCGAATTTTCTGTCCGCCCAGGTCATTCTGAAGGAAAACTGTGTTCTGGGACTGGCCACGGGCAGCACGGTCCTTGGGATCTACGAACAGCTGATCCAATGGTATAACAAGGGAGACATCGACTTTTCAGCGGTGTCCACAGTAAATCTGGACGAGTATGCCGGACTTTCGTCTGAGGACCCCAACAGCTATGGCTATTATATGAACACGAATTTGTTCCGGCATATCAATATCGACCCGCAGAGATGCCATCTGCCGGACGGAACGGCCGCAGACCTGACGGCGGAGTGCCTGCATTACGAAGAACTGATCCAGCAGTTGGGAGGTATCGACATGCAGCTTTTGGGACTGGGGGAAAACGGGCATATCGGTTTCAACGAGCCCCATCAGTCCTTCGCCCAGATGACCCATGTAGTGGAACTCAGCGAGAGCACTCGGGCGGCCAACGCCAGATTCTTCCCCTCTGAGGAAGATGTGCCGAAGCAGGCCGTCACGATGGGTGTTAAGCGCATTATGCAGGCGAGACGGATCCTGCTTTGCGTCAGCGGGCAAAGGAAGGCCCGCATACTGAAGGAAGTGCTGTTTGGACCAGTGATCCCAGCCATACCGGGATCGATCCTGCAGATGCATCCGCGTCTGACGGTAGTGGCGGATGCGGATGCGCTGGCGGAGATCCGAGGATAGCGGGCCGCGGGGCTAGAGCTCCGGCCCTAAGGGAAGTGCGACAGCCCGATGAAAGGTTAAGCACGACGGGTAAGTCTGACGGGCGGTGCGGAAGGTGCAGCGGTGTGATGGGCGGTGCGGCGCGCAATGCCACGGGCAGTGCGGCGGGCAGCCCAAGGGGGCGTTTAAAGGCCAGCACGAAAGCCGGTCTGAAGGCCAGTTTGAAGGAACGATGGAATATGACCGGGCCACCAGCGCCGACTGCGGAAACCATGCACTGGAAATAGGTGATAATCATGATTTTTTTCACATTTCCCCGATATCAGGAGATCTTTTCGGTGAAATGTAGGAAAAAACTTGAGATTCCCCTATATTTGAAGAAAATCAGCTGCTAAAACAGATGAAAAACCGGGAATATAGGCGAAAACGTTAATTTTTCTCTGTTTTCGCCTATTTTATTTTGCGGTCAGTATTGCGGAGTTGATCGAAAGGCGCCTTGTTAAATTGAGTCAGAAGGATGAAACTCAGCGGAAATGGCGGGCCAGCGGGTTTTCCGGCCATTGCAGTGCAGGCTGGCGCGCTGTTTTGCTGCACATTGTATTGCATCGGCATTGCACTGACGGCAGACTGGCGGCGCGCTGGCGGTCTTCCCGGCTTTGGCGGGAATTCACCGGAGAGGACCGGCTGACCTGCCGGCAGCACCGGTTTGGGCGCCGGAAGCGGACAAGGAACCTGCCGGCGGCATGTGGGGACATACAGGCGTCGTCAGTTTTTCACGGTAGGCGCGGGATCAGAAAAGGAGCAGGGAAACGGTGGGGTTTCTCTGCTCCTTCTCTATCTTTGATTTTATCAACTTATTACAACATGGTTGCCCGCTACATTCCCAGGATAAGCGACGCCGTCTGGTACACGGCGAAGGTGACGACCCAGGCGGTTGCCAGCTGGAAAAGGGCTGCCTGAAACATACTTTTCACGCTGTTCGTTTCCTTTTTAAAGGTGGCCAGGGTGGCAGCGCAAGGGATGTACAGCAGGCAGAACAGCATCATACAGAAAGCGTTCAACGGCCCGAAACCGATCCCTGCCAGGGAGGCGTGCAGCGCGGACAGGTCTCCGGCATTTCCCACGGTCTGCATGCCAAACAGCACGATAAAGCTGGATACCACGACTTCTTTGGCGGAGATCCCTGCGATCAGAGCGACCACCACCTGCCAGAAGCCCAGCCCCACCGGAGCCAGCGCAGGGATCAAAAGCGTACCGAGTTTTGCGCCGAAGCTGGCGGTCATGTCGTCGGTGTAGCCCTGGAAGCCGAAGTTCAGCAGAAACCAGATGATGACGGAGGCCACGAAAATAGTCGTGCCGGCTTTGGTCAGATAATCGCGTACTTTTTCCCACACGTAAATGAATACGGTGCGGGCGCTGGGCATTTTATATTCCGGCAGTTCGATCAGCAGCATGTCTTTCGACCGCTGTTTGTCCCGCCAGTTCAGTACCAGAGCTACGATCATGGCCACGGCGATGCCGATCAGGTACATGGAGTAGGCGGCGATCATGGCGTGTTCTGCGAAGAACAGGTCGGAGAACAGAATGTAGATCGGAAGCCGGGCGCTGCATGACATGAACGGGGTGATCAGCATGACGCGCCGCCGGTCTTTGGGATTCTCCAGTACCCGGGAGGCCATCAGCGCGGGGACAGTGCAGCCGAAACCCAGGATCATGGGGATGAACGCCCGGCCGGAGAGTCCCATTTTTCCCATGACGCTGTTCATCACATAGGCTACCCGGGCCATGTAGCCGCTGTCCTCCAGAAAGGCCAGGGCCAGAAACAGGATGGCAATATTGGGGAGGAAGGACAGGATCCCGCCCACTCCGGCGATAATGCCGTCCGTTGTCAGCGCTGTCAGCATGGGGCCCGCGTGTACGGCGCTGAGCCCGGCCGCCGTGCCGTCGGAGATCCAGCCGATCAGTATTTCAAAATATCCTTTGATCCAGTCGCCCAGAGTGAAGGTGAGTACGAACACCATGGCCATGATCGCCAGAAAGAGGGGGATCCCCAGCCAATTGTTCAGAAGCAGATCGTCGGCCTTGTCTGTGAGCGCCGCCTGCTTTTCTTTGTTTACCAGAGTCTCACTGATGATCTCCTCGATAAAATCGTATTTCTCATTGATGATATCGCTCTCGTAGCTGCGGTCCAGCACCTGCGGGAGATCGACGGGATAGCTTTCCATGATCTCGTGATCCTGCTCCAGCAGTTTTATGGCGTGCCAGCGGGGATTTTTGATGCCGGGATATTTTTTGTTCAGCTCCTCGGAAACGATGTCGATCTTGTCTTCCAGCCCATCGCTGTAGACCATGGCGTGCTGTTCGTGTTTTTTTGAATGGTCGGAAGAATGATGGTGGATCAGCCGGTCCGCCTGACTTGTGTCGCGGTGATGTGCGATGGTGTGGAGCAGTATGTCAAGACCCTTGCGCTTCTGGGCGGAAACCGGGATCACCGGAACGCCCAGCATTTCCGGCAGCCGGTGCAGGTCGATCTCCATGCCCCTTTTTGCCACCACGTCCATCATATTCAGCGCTACGACCACGGGCTTTCCAAGCTCCAGCAGCTGAAGGGTCAGGTAGAGGTTGCGCTCCAGAGAAGAAGCGTCGGCCACATCCACGATCACGTCCACATCATCGCTGAGGATATACTGCCGGGACACCTGTTCCTCCATGGTGTAAGAGGTCAGGCTGTAGGTTCCGGGCAGATCCACCAGCTTGAAGATGTTGTCGTGATATTTCATTGCGCCTTCCACCTTCTCCACCGTGACGCCCGGCCAGTTGGCGACTTTCAGATTGGCGCCTGTGAAGGCGTTGAACAATGTCGTTTTTCCGCAGTTGGGGTTACCGATAAACCCTACCGTCATTTCGTTTTCCATTCCGACGCCTCCTTGACTTGAATATTAGACGTGAGTCCTCTGCCTACGGCGAACCGGGTGCCGCGCAGCAAAATTACGAGAGTGCCGCTGTTTTTTTTGTGCAGCACTCTGAGCTGTGAGCCCCGGGTCATGCCCAGAGCTTCCATTCTTTTTTCCACCTGCTGCGGAAGCGCCGAGTTCAATACCGTATATACCTGTCCCACATTTCCTTCTGCCAATGTCACACTCATCCCTCATTTCTTTGTATAATGGTCTGCCTTCGGCTGTCCAGAGCTCACGGTTTCCAGACGGCGGTTGCCGCTGGCCGTTGATGTGTGTCAACGTTGAAATTTGAGCTGTTCAGGGATGTGCATCCCTGTCCGCCGAAGATAGGTTTATATTTGAATCGATTCCGCCGGAGGAAGACATTTTCTCATCTGCTCCGCGGAGAAATTTTGAGTTAGTCAGACCTAACTTCGCCTTTCTATTATAAATTGAGAAAGAGTATTTGTACACTCTATTTAGAAAAAATAGTATTTGATTTTGAGCTATCCAGAAGTGTGACATGCTGAAAAACCGCATAGATACTGACTTACATGGCTTTGTTCATGCCAATATTAATTGAAGAGCAAGCATAGGAAGAGGGTACCTTCTTCCGTAAATTACTTGTAGGTAAGTATCCCAAACTCTCCGTTCATTTTGTCAAATGATTACCCATGGTATGTTGTGGTAATATTTATAGGTGTATGGTATCATAAAAACAATTTATAAATAGTATCCCGTGAGCAATGACCCACAGGGAGCGACGAATCGGAATTTGAAAAAGTCTACAATGAAAAAATGTGTAATTGGAGAAAATAGTTATGGGAATAAAAAGAAATCGCATTGTTGTAAAAGTTGGAACATCGACATTGACTAATGAATTAGGGAATAGTAACTTGCGAACGGTTGAAGAACTTGCCTTAGTATTAGCTGATATTCAAAACATGGGGAACGAAGTTATTCTTGTTTCCTCTGGGGCTATTGCTATTGGCGTACAAAAAATGCACCTTGCCGAAAAGCCTAAAGAGTTAAGAATGAAGCAAGCAGCGGCGGCTGTGGGGCAATGCGAAAATATGTTTTTATACGATAAATTTTTTGGATATTATAACAAAACCGTTGCACAGATATTACTCAATGCCGACGATATAAGTGATGAAGAAAAAAAAGAAAATCTTGCGAATACCTTTGAAGCTCTGCTGGAACAAGGTATTATTCCAATCGTAAATGAAAATGATTCTGTAAGCTATAAGGAAATCGAATCCGAGGAAAAAATATTTGGCGATAATGATATGTTATCAGCGGTTGTTGCCGTATTATGTCATGCTGATAAATTAGTAATATTGTCGGATATAGATGGATTTTACGATAAAGACCCAAGACTATCAAAAACAGCCAAACTCATTAGCCGAATTGAATCCATTGACGAATCTACCTATGCGCTTGCTGGAGGTGCCGGTTCCAGAAGGGGTACTGGCGGTATGAAAACAAAACTTCAAGCGGCGGATATTGCTACGCATCAGGGAATAGATGTTATTGTTACCAATGGGAAAAATCCCACTGTCCTTTACGATATTGTAAAGGGAGTAAAAGTTGGAACACTTTTTGTTGCACAGAAATAGGTGTCCTCACTAAAGCAACTTCCCGTTTGTCGGGCTGAATATGAGCACATAGTGCCACGGGAATAGCAGAGCCAGCCCTTCATGTCAACGATAAAATGAACGGCTACGCCGTCGTTGACATGTTCGCCTGTCCCAGCTTATTTCGTAATCAAGATGGCGAAAACAAAGAGTGCTTTCGCTCTCTGTACATAATGGAAAATGGTACACTTTAAACATTTATAAAGCCTGTATTTATGCGACTTTGTGGCTTCCATTTTGAGGTAGAGGGAATATTCCCCTCATACTCTCTAAAATGGCGTTTTACTGCGTAACAGTTTGGGGCTGTGTGACGCTTTTTTGACGCCTGCGCTTACAAAAAGAGCATATAAAGAGATATGGCAGTATTTAAGAGGAAACGGCAAAGAGTCTTGATTTACAAGGGTTCACCGTGTCCCTATTAAAGACTTATAAAAAGTTTTAAGACGATTTTCGTTTATAAAACCAATAAAAAAGACAAAGAAAAACCGCAGAGCACAGTGAAAATGTGTTCTGCGGTATGATGGGCCGCTGGAACTTTTAACACATCTTCTGGAGATCCGCAGTGGACCGGCAAGCCTTTCATTTACGCGGCGATCTGCGCCTGCTGCTGGATTCCCAGACCTGGAACACAGGCGATGATATCGCTTACAGAAGATGCATTTTTGAATCTTTTTCAGTGATGGGCCGCACCGGGCGGCACGGATTTCCATAGGCGAGATAGTTGGCGGGAATATCCTTTACCACAACGCTGCCTGCTCCGATCACCGCGCCCTTTCCGATCCGGACGCCGCCGCATACCACTACGTTGCAGGCGATCCAGACGTAATCCTCTATAATGATCTCAGGGGCATATTCGGAAACGGACACATGGCCGTCGGGATATTTCATGGCGCACCGTTCCTGGGCCAGCAGCGGATGAGAAGTGGCCATCAGAGAGACATTGGGTCCCAGCATGACGTGATCGCCGATGGTGATCTTTCCGTCGTCCATGATAGTCAGGTTGAAATTGGCGAAAAAGTGATCGCCCACGGTGGTATGGCAGCCGTAGTTTACCTGTATCGGTCCCTGCAGATAGAAACCGGTTCCGATCTTTCCCATCAGGTCGCTGATGATCAGAGACCGCCGGCCGTCGTATTCGTCGAGACTGTTGTATTCCTGACACAGGGTGTGGGCCTTATGCTTGAGATTTTTCAGTTCCGGTCTCTGTGCGTCAAACAATTTTCCTGCAAAGATCCTGTCCTCTTCACTCATTTTATGTTTTCCTTTCATAAGCCGGCTTCTCACGCCGGCGAAACAATACATACAATGCGTACAATATTACGTTAACATTGACTTTGTGTGGTTTCAACAGTAGAATTGTATGCAAGACAATTTTTAGGGGGGAAAAATTTTGCCGATCAATTCCTTTGAGAATTATCCTATGTCGTGGAGACCGGAGAGATCGAAGCTCAGATCGCCTGTCTATCGTTCCCTTGCGGAAAATTTGGAGCGGGATATTGCGGAGGGCAGGCTTCGCCCGGGCACAAAGCTGCCTCCCCAGAGAGAACTGGCGGACTATCTCGACGTGAATTTAAGCACGATCACCCGGGCGTTCAGGCTTTGCGAGCGAAAAGGCCTGATCTATGCGATCGTGGGCCGGGGAACCTTCGTTTCGCCCGGGCTACGCTGCCTGAGCCTTCGGCAGGATCGGACGAATACATCGAGCTGGGAGTCATAAGACCGTATTATTGCTGCAATCAGATCGCGGCCGACGCAGCCGGGGAGATGCTCA
>Ga0129308_1000482_pt1 | contig 58292 bp, 53 predicted proteins | sample L827metagenome_FD_94440 | JGI IMG/M metagenome (GOLD analysis project Ga0129308, IMG submission 94440) | Ring-tailed lemur group fecal microbial communities from Wisconsin, USA - L827 metagenome | ecosystem: Host-associated > Mammals > Digestive system > Large intestine > Fecal | place: USA...
AGCGCCGTCTTGTGTAAATATTCTCTGATATAACTTCAAGAGCCTTATAATTAAGACTCTTGAAATTGTATTCAGATGGTGGAAGCGGGTGGATTCGGACCACCGAAGCGAAACGCAACAGATTTACAGTCTGCCCCCTTTGGCCACTCGGGAACGCTTCCGCATATAAAGTTCTTGTCACCAAGAACGTTCCTGCTGAAAACAGCAGTCAATTTATATCACCGCATAAAGCGGAGAATGGAGCTGGTGGACGGACTCGAACCCCCGACCTGCTGATTACAAATCAGCTGCTCTACCAACTGAGCTACACCAGCGCTCTTGATTGCTTAATTATTATATCACGCAGGGACAAGTTTGTCAAGCATTATTTTAGATTTTTTTAAATTTATGCTTTTTCGACAAAAATACCAACTTTTTATATAAAAAACATCATATTATGCACACGAGAACAATGCTTATATAAAAAATCCTATCAGCATTGCTGCAAGTCCGATAATAAATGCGGGACTTTTCAGAATTATTTCCGCACATTCATGACCGCGCGGAGCTGAAGGGCTTTTTTCAAATTTAAGCAGTCCCATTACCGCTGCCGCAATTATCGCAATAAGCCCCGCAGGGAACATGAGCGACGAAACCGTGGAAACTGCCTTTGTGAACAGGTTTTCATCAGGTGAATAATTTGCAAAAGTGACAATGAAGTTATTAATCGCGTGAAGAATTATAGTTGGTATTATCGAGCTTTGGCGTATGGCTATGACGGCGTAGAAAAAACCAAGCAATGCCGCGTAGGCAAACTGGTCGAAATTGCCGTGATAAAGCCCGAATACAAGTCCGCTCATGAGTGCGGCTGCGAAGTCGCCGAACCTGCGCATAGGTTTAAGCAGCAGCTCACGGAAAATGTACTCCTCGCAGACCGGTGCAATAACGCAGATGCATATTGCGAAAAACGTGAACTGAAGAGTGTTTGCAGGATTCATGCCTTCAAACGCTTCGGGGATTTCGCCCGTGCCGAAAAAGCGGTCGATAACGCTGTTGATAAGCTGGGTCAGCAGCGTTCCGAGAGACCCGGCGCTTACTCCTGCAAGAAACAAAATAATGCTCTCGCACGGCTTTTCAGCGTACTGCGTCTGAGGGATAAAGCTGCCGCATTCCTTTCTGAACATTGCAGTGAGAATTATCAGCGGGAACGTGTATGCGGAGATCTCGTTGAGAAGCAGTACCATTATATAATAAGCGTCGCTCTCGTCGGGAGTTGCTCCGATAAGCACGAAAACAATAAACGAAAAGAAAAAAGGCGCAAGAAATGAGTTGATTACAAGCACAAGCATTCCAAGACCTAAGCGGTGCGCCGAGTTTTTCAGCTCGGAAACACTGCGCTTTGGCGTATTTTCGGCGATATCGCTGTTTTTTGTGAAAAACTGCACAGCGTTCCCTCCTTAAACTTTTTGGACATTTCAATTATAAAACAATTTGCTAAGGAGCTCCGACGACACGCCTGTGAAGGCGTCGATTATGAGCAGCAGCGCGATGAGCGACGGCACGGAAAAAAGCAGAATACGCACTTTTTTTCCGTTTGAAACTTCGCCCCATACCTTCGGAACCTTATATCTTCTTATTTGCTTTATTTTCATTACAGCTTGTATTGCGCCTATGAACATAAGAAGAAGAGCACATACCACGAATATCCCGAAAAATACCACGAGGAACATTTCGCTGTCGGGGATTTCTTCGCTTCCGCCGCTTAAAACGTAGTCCTGAACGGCAGGCGTTGTCATAAGCAGCAGGAGAATGCCCGAAATGCTGTTGAAAATAGCGTGAATTATCGTCGTTGCGAAAATCGAGTTCGTGACATTTGCGATATATCCGAGCGCAATGCCGATTGCGGCAGCGTAGAAGCACTGGCTGAAATTTCCGTGGTAAAGCCCGAAAAGAATACCCGTAGCGAATATCGAAAGTCCGTTTCCGTAGGGCTTGAGCGCATCCATCAGCGCTCCGCGGAAGATAAATTCCTCAAAAACGGGAGCGATTACCGCGAGCGTGAACAACAGATACCACGCGCTCGCCATGTTCGGCGGCTGAATCGAGGACATTGTGTTGAACGAATCGTTAAGATCGCTTCCCGAAGCGATAAAGAACGAAATCACGATCGTGATTATGTTTACAAGCTGTCCGAGTCCGTAAACGGCTGTGAAATTCCCGATAGCTTTCGCACAGCGCTTCGGCACACGGTAAACCGACTTTAATTTCGCGCAGCCGTTTCTGAAAAAGCCGAACATTCCCGCCGCGATTATTGACGGCAGGATTTGAAGAAACAGCGCCGAAAGCATAAGACGACCGATATAGAGCGCGGTTTCGGACAATTTGTCGCCGAAAAGCGCGAGAAAGGCGCTTATTGCGCCCCCTGCGACGGCGCGCAAAACAAAGCTGACTGACACAAAAAGCCCGACTTTGAATGAGATTTTCCTATATTCTGTCATGCAGTCGGGAGCGGAAAGCTCCGTCCCAAGGTTTTCATTTTCTGTCATTTTAGTTCTCCGGTTCAGATTTTACGTTTGCGGCGGGAATTTTTCTCCCAGTGCTCGATAATTTTCGTGTCGGTGCGTTCTACGGCGAGGCTGTCTGCGGGAACGTTGCCTGTAATCGTCGAGCCTGCGCCCGTCGTCGCGTTTTCGCCTATTTCAACCGGCGCGACGAGGTTTGTGTTGCAGCCGATGAACGCGTGATTTCCGATAACCGTGCGGAATTTGTTTATTCCGTCATAGTTCGCCGTAACGCAGCCGCAGCCGAAATTTACGTCCTGTCCTACGTCGCTGTCGCCGACGTAGGTGAGGTGCGAGATACAGGTCTTTTCGCCGATGTCGGAATTTTTCACCTCGACAAAATCGCCTATTTTAACTCCGTCGCGGATAGTTGTTCCGGGGCGGATATGTACGAACGGTCCGATTTTAACGTTGTTTCCGAGTTTCGAGTCGTACGCCTGAACGTTGTTGAGCGCCGTATCGTCGCCGACCTCGGTGTTCTCGATAAGGCTGTTCGGTCCGATAACGCAGCTTGTGCCGATTCTGGTCGATCCGCGGAGAATTGTGTTGGGATAGATAAGCGTTTCCGCGCCGATTTCAACATTTTTGCCTATTATTATGCCGTCGGTGCAGATAAATTCCACTCCGTTTGCCATGTGCTTTTCGATAACGCGTTCGCGCGCGATTTTATTCAGCGCAAGGAGGTTCGCGCGGGTGTTTGCGCCGAGTACTATATCGGAATTTTCCGCGCGGAATATGCCTGCTTTTAAGCCTGCGGCGCGTATTATGCCGATAGTGTCGGTAAGATAATACTCGCCGTTAGCGTTCGCCGTTCCGAGCTGCGGGAGCGCCTTTGCGAGCGCGGCAGCGCTGAACCAGTAAACTCCCGAATTTATCTCACGAACGGCGAGCTGCGCTTCTGAGCAGTCCTTCTGTTCGGTTATACAGAGAAAATCGCCGTTTTTATCGCGGATTATCCGACCGTAGCCCGTCGGGTCGCCGACCTCGGCGGTAACGACCGTTACCGAATTTCCGCTTGTTTTGTGGACCTCAAGCGAGGCGCGTATCGTCTGTGCGTCGATAAACGGCGCGTCGCCGTACAGAACCAGCACGTTTTCGCTTTCGACGATAAGCGGCATCGCCTGCATTACGGCGTGACCCGTGCCTTTACGCTGCGCCTGTAAAAATGTACGGGAAAATCCCTTTTTATTCATGTATTCGGTTACTTGTTCCGCTCCGCTTCCGATAACGACGCCGATGTTTTCGGCGGAAAAGCCCGCCTCTGAAACGCTGTCAAGAACCCAGCCGAGCATCGGCTCTTCAAGTACGCGGCAAAGCACCTTTGGCTGCGAGGATCTCATTCTCGTACCTTCTCCTGCCGCTAAAATAATAGCACTGTTCATAGTCGATATGTCCTTTTCTGCGGGCAAAGTCCCGCTTTAATATATATTCCTCATATTTTATATTATTGCACATTCCGCCGGAATAATCAATAGATAACAGCAAAATATTCCATTTTTGTTATTGTACTGTACCAAAATGCCAAAAAAGTGTACTGCACGGGCGTATAAACCGGGCTTATTTTGTGCAATAAAGCGAAAATATGTCATTTGCGGCAATTTGCGGATTGACAAGACCTGTATTATTGTGATATGATAAAAATATATTTTTGTGATGTTGTATGATGGAGGAAGAATATCGTCTATGAAAATGAAGAAAAATATTTTGTCGGCAGTTTCCGCAGTTGCTGCTGCCGCGGCATTCACAACAGTTTCCGGCGCATACGTTTCTATACCCGCTTCGGGCAATTCCGGGCTTGTTGCTACAAATCAGAACTGGAAGCTCGTAATAAACGGAAGCTATAATGTAGATTATACAAAGGTCGGTTCTCTTCAGTTTGTAACTAAGGTTACGGATATAAACGCGTATGAAAAGGACAAGGCTGCAGGCGTTTACGGCGATACCGAAAAGGCTTTTGCCGAATTTTCGGGATGCGTAGCTCTTGGCGCGAATGACTGGTTCCAGTACGATTATTCTTCTATCGGCGCGGCGAGCGGCGATTCGGCGAGTGCGGGCGTAAGTCCGAGTTCCGACGGAACGGTTGTTTTCACTGCCAATCTCACCGGACAGAATGTTACAAACGAGGCGCAGGCGTGGACTGCGATCTCTTTCAGCGAATGGGGCAATTCGTCTGCGGATTACAGCGTGACGGTTATCAGCGCAACGCTGTATGACAAGAGCGGCAATCTTATTATTTCATTTGACGGAAATGGGAACTGCATAGCAACCGCGCCCGCTGAAACTTCAGCTCCCGAAACGACTCCGGAAACAACGACGACCACGACCGCTCCCGAAACGACTACTACTACAACGACAACAACGACTGCGGCGACAACACCGGCTACAACCACTACAGAGGCAACGACTGTGACAACAACGGAAGAAGTCACAACAGAGGAAACAACGACCGAGGAAACATCGGAAGAAACTTCTGAGGAAACCGAAGAAGCTGCCGAGGAAACCGAAGAAACTGCTGAAGAAGCTGAAGAGGCTGCCGCAACCGAGGAAGCAACCACCACTGCGGCTGCTGTCACAACTGCGGCAACCGAGGCTGAAACAACAACGACCGCAGCAGAAACGACCAAAGAAGCTGTACAGGCTGTTGCCGCGCAGCCGAGCAGTATGACGTCCATGAGCGATTCGCTTATGATAGTGCTTATTGCGGCAGGCGTTGTGATCGTCGGAGCAATTATCGGATTTATAATCGTTGCAGCAAAACGTAAAAAGTAATCTGAAAGGAATGATCTTATGAACATGGCATTTGCTGATGCAGCGCGTATTGCGGGCGTATCCTCGCCTGTTTCGCCCGTAACTATCGTTATTATTGTTGTTGCGGCTGTTGCGGTAGTCGCCTGCGTTGTTCTCTCAATTCTTGCTAAAAAGAAGAAGAAATAATTATGCGAGCTGGTTCCCCCGCAAGGTGCGGGGGTCGGCTTTTTGTAAAAAATACCGATTAAGCCGGAATAAATACTAAAAAATCCGGATTTCGGTGTGTTTTTTATCCGCTCCGTTAAACCGATAAAATAACCCGAAAAAGGAAAGAGTCAGATAAATGGAATTTTTTCAGAGCATACAGCAGGATTTTTATAAATGCTTTATACGTGACGACAGATATAAGCTGTTTCTCGACGGTATCGGCGTAACTATAAAAATATCGCTTCTGGCGATAGTAATAGGCGTTGCGATAGGACTGGTCATTGCGCTCTGCAGTCTTTCAAGAAAGAAGCTCCTGCGCGGAATAGGCAAGGTTTATACCGACATTATACGCGGAACGCCGTCCGTTACGCAGCTTATGATAATATATTTCGTAATTTTTGCGTCTGTACATATCGACAAATGGATAATTGCGGCGATAGCGTTCGGGATAAATTCCGGCGCATATGTTTCGGAGATAATACGCGCAGGTATCCTCTCTGTCGACAAGGGTCAGACAGAGGCGGGGCGTTCTCTCGGACTCAGCGTCAGTCAGACAATGATACGCATAGTTATCCCGCAGGCGGTCAAGAACATTTTTCCCGCTTTGTGCAATGAATTTATAGTTCTGATAAAGGAAACCGCGATAGTTGGCTATGTAGGAGTTATGGATATCCAGAAAGCGGGCGATTTTATCAAGAGCGCGACTTTTGAGCCGTTTATGCCGCTTGTCGGAACGGCGGTCATCTATTTCGTCATCATAAAGGCGCTTACGATAGGTCTGCGCGTTGTCGAAAAGAAGCTCAGAAAATCCGATATAAGATAAGGGGTGAGCGGAATGATAAAGGTAAATAATCTGCATATGTCGTTCGGCGACCTGCACGTTCTAAACGGTATCAATGAGCACATTTCGCAGGGTGAGGTAGTTGTTATCATCGGACCCTCCGGTTCCGGAAAGAGTACGTTTCTTCGCTGCCTGAACCTGCTTGAAACTCCGACCGAGGGTGAAATATATATCGACGATGAGCTGATAAATACGCCGAAAGCCGACGTAAACAGGATGCGCCAGAAAATGGGGATGGTTTTCCAGCAGTTCAATCTTTTCCCGCATCTTAAAATAATGGACAATATCACGCTTGCGCCCGTTCTTCTGAAGAAAATGACAAAGGAACAGGCTGTAACGAAGGGGCAGGAGCTGCTTGCAAAGGTAGGGCTTTCCGAAAAGGCGGAAGCTTATCCCAATCAGCTTTCCGGCGGACAGAAGCAGAGAGTTGCAATCGCGCGCGCACTTGCGATGGAGCCGGAAATAATGCTTTTCGACGAGCCGACCTCCGCGCTTGACCCCGAAATGGTAGGAGAGGTTCTTGATGTTATGAAGGATCTCGCGGATTCGGGAATGACCATGGTAGTTGTTACTCATGAAATGGGCTTTGCACGTGAGGTCGGGACTCGCCTTCTGTTTATGGATCAGGGAAATATTCTTGAACAGGGTGCGCCTGAGGATGTTTTTGAAAATCCCAAAAATGAGCGAACTGTCAGATTTTTAAGCAAGGTACTGAAATAAACGCGGAGAAAATCTGCATTTATAAATAAAAAACTAAGGAGAAAACTAAAATGAAATTAAGAAAAATTTTTGCATTTGCAGCGGCGGCTATTATGGCTGTATCCGCTGCAGGCTGTTCGGAAAATAATACGGAAGACAGCGCGGCTGCTACTTCGGCAGCCTCCGGCGATGCGGTTCAGGAAAACAACGCTTCCGCAGGCACTATAAGGTTCGGCACAAACGCGGAATTTCCGCCCTTTGAGTTTGTTGCGGCAAACGGAGTTATTGATCAGTATGACGGTATAGATATGGCTATCGCAAAGCAGATCGCGGATGACAATAACATGACGCCCGTTATCGAGAACATGGAATTTGATTCTCTGCTCATTGCCCTTAAGAACGGTCAGATCGACGCAGTTATTGCCGGAATGACAATTACCGAGGAGAAAAAGGAATCCGTTGATTTCTCGACGCCATACTATACTGCAAAACAGGTTATGATAGTTAAGGAAGATTCTGATATCGAAAAAGCTTCCGATATGTCAGACAAGAGAATCGTTGTTATCCAGGGCTATACGGGTGAAACCTGCGTTAAGGATTTAGGTTATCCCTATGAGGCTTTTAAGAAGGGTACGGAGGCTATTCTTGAGCTTCTTAACGACAAGTGTGACGTTGTTGTTATCGATTCTGCAACCGCGATAAAGTACGTAAGCGACAATGAAGGACTGAAGATTGTTGAGGACAACGAAGCTTTTGAGTCCGAGGAATATGGAATTGCGGTTACAAAGGGTAATTCCGAAATACTCGACAAGATCAACGCTACTATTGAAAAAATGCTTGCAGACGGCACTATAAATGAGCTTTCCGCAAAGTATGCGGAGGCTGAATAATTAAGCGCAGAAGTATTAAAAGCCCCGAAGCGGTACAGAACCGTTTCGGGGCTGTTTTTATTGCTTATCCTGCCAGTGAAATTTTGTTAGCGAGCCTTTATTTTTAAGCTCAGGGAAGCCCCATTGCCGAAGCACCTCGTATGCGCCTATTGCGACGCTGTTTGAAAGGTTAAGACTTCGTGCCGCTTCGTTGTCGATCATAGGGATACGCACGCAGCGCTCTTTATTTTCATACAGAAGCTGTTCGGGAAGTCCTTGATCCTCCCGGCCGAAGACAATGTAAACACGGTCGCGGTACTGCACGTCGCAGTAGTTGTTGAGTGCTTTTGTGCTGAAATACCGGAAATCGCCGTCGGGATTCTTCAGGAAAAAGTCGTCCAGATTTTCATAGTAGGTTATATCCAGCAGGTGCCAGTAATCCAGCCCTGCACGTTTGAGCTGCCTGTCGTCAATTTCAAAGCCCATTGGCTTGACTATATGCAGTCTCGCGCCGGTAAGCGCGCAGGTGCGCGCAATATTGCCGGTATTCTGCGGTATACGCGGTTCAACAAGAACGATATTTAGCTCCATAAAATGCCTTTCGATAATACGACCCGCTGTACATATGCAAACAGCGGGTCGTATTTGTTGATTTTACTTTCTTCTGCCTCTCTTGCGACCGGATTTCTTAACGAGAAGAACCGAGCCTGCGGCAGCTGCGGGGATAAGAAGACCTACTGCGATACCTGTGTTCGGGTTTACAATGCCGCCCTTTCCGTAGGTGGTGCTGGTAGTGTCGAGTGTAACGTCTCCGGCGGTAGGCGTGTCGTTTCCTGTGCCGGAAGCAATCTGTCCGTAGGTGCCGTTTACATAAACAACCTGTCCGTCCTTACCGTCGCGGCCGTCTGCGCCATCCTTACCGTCTTTTCCATCCTCGCCGGGTTCGCCGTCCTCTCCATCCTCGCCGTCTTCACCCTTCAGAGATTCGAGCCACTGTGCCAGAGTACCCTTATAGCCCTGTTCCTGAGCAAGCTCGTAGGCGGATTTTCCGTCTGAGCCTTCCTTACCGGTTACGTTCTTTATAAAGTTCTCTACGCTTCCGTAGTTTCTCTTTGCCCAGCCTTCAAAGCTGACGGAGTTAATGAAGTTTTCGACGCTGCCGTAATTGCGCTTTGCCCATTCCTCAAAGGATTCGCCGTCTGCTCCGTCCTTGCCGTTTGTTCCGTTTACGCCGTCCGCTCCATCCTTACCATCTGCTCCGTCCTTACCGTCTGCTCCGTCCTTACCATCTGCTCCGTCTTTACCGTCCTCTCCGTCTGCTCCGTCCTTGCCGTCCTCTCCCTTAAGCAGGTCGCGGACAGAACTGTCATTTTCGATAAGATTTTTAATAACGTCGATTATCTGGCTGTTCGGGACCTGATATGTTGCAAGCTTATCATTTATGATAACGATAGCGTTTTCGAGATTATCGATCCGTCCTGTGTAGCGTTGGTCGCTGAGAACTGCGGAGATAAATTCTTCACGGTGGTTTGTGAAATACTTTTCAATCAGCTTGTTTACATCGTCCTCTGTAAGCAGCTTGTCAGGAATGCTGTCCTCCATATCCTTCTTTACGGTGTCGATGTAATCGGCAAGCGTACCGGTATCGCTGTCTGTAAGTCCTATGTATTCCTTGATAAGACTTTCAAGGATATTCATAATCTGCTTTTTGGAATAATATGCGTCGTCCTTTGTTTCATACTTGATTCTGACGCCGTGCATTGCGGTATTGTCGAGTGTGAAATTAAGATTGTATCCCGAAGTAAGGCTTGCGCTGGGGGAAGAAGCTACCTTGTCGTTAAGGCTTATGTCATACATATAATAATAGAGCGAATCGGCAAAAATGGAGTCGTTTACCAGCTTGTTCCAGCCGAGAAGAGTGCGGAAATCCGCCGCATAGAGCGTATAATCAAGCTTTTCAACATTGGGATTTGCGGACGAGCGCTTTATGTCTATATAGGAATTGCCGTCCGAATCGGTTCCCTTCGAGAATGAAAGCGTTAGGAAGAATTGATCTCCCGAAGCCATAGCTGCGCTTATATTGCCGGCCTGACTGCCCGAAAGTGAAGTATTATATGTAAATCCTATAGAATTGTTTGAGATTTTGAAGTTTAGCTTTAGGTTGCGGTACTTTCCAAGTTCACGCAGCTCATCCTTTGTCATTACTACGAAGTTTCCGGCCGAGGGAGAAAGCTCGATAGTGCGGTTTGCAACGACGCCGCTGTCGATAAGCGCAAGATACTGGGTAAGCGTATAACCGGTGATGTTTCTTATGTAGCTGTCAAGGGTGATGAAGTCGCCGACCAGTTCGCCGGAAGCGCCGACAGCCGACTGCGCGCCTGCCGTAATTCCCACAGCGGGAACCGTGCCGAATACTATCATTGCCGCAAGCGCGGAACAGAGTAGTTTCCTGAGTTTCATATTTTTTACCAGCCTTTCTTACTTTGAAGGATGTTGAAGCATCTTTATTCTTATTTTGCAGTAAAAACGGGATCGCTTTGCGTTCTTCCGCAGGAACGTTCCCGCGAGAAAGAGCGCCGTTTCCGCGCCGAAGAAAAATATACAGAGCGTGGTTCTGTCGGATTCAAGCTGATACAGCGGGACGAAAACGCAGTCGGTTACAAGCGAGCAGAGCTGTGTAAGCAGTTCGTCAACTGCGCCTGTGTGTGAGTCATGTCCGCCGAGGAGCAGCAGAGGCAGAAATCGCAGAACTGCGGAGTATACGGGGAAAAGCCACTGCCGCATGAAACCTGCCAGCAGCGCGGTACTTATCCACGCCGCGATCATTATCGCAAAGCCAAGGTAATAAACCCATTCAAAGGGAGCGCCGAACAGAAGAAGTGCGCAGGCAAAGGTCGCGGCGGCATGGACGGCGATGTTTTCGCCGATACCGGTTGCAAAGGCGGCGCTTATCCTTTTTTCGGCAAACCGCGCGGCAAGCGGATGTTCGGAGATAAACGAATCGGTTTTCAGACCCATTCAGACACCCCCGTTTGTACCAGCATTATACCGTGCAAAACCGCCATAAAAAGTGCGGAGACAGCCGTAAAGACAGTTTTTGCGTTTTTTTCTTTTTCGGGGAAAGTAAGGGCGGCAAGCCTTTTTCCCGTCGTGAACAGTTCTCCGCCGAGAGTAAGAGCCGGAGCAAGACCGAGCATTGCGGCAAGCGGCATAAAACGAATATCGGAAACGCTCATAAGCGACATAACAGCTGCCGCAAAAAGCGTTATTATCATGGTTTCTGAGTAATCCCTGTTTGTGTGCATTCTGCGGGTAAGCGCCGCGAATGCAGCCAGCAGGAAAAGCGCAGCGGGGACAAGCGGGGATATTCCGTTTTGCGGGAATGACTGCGCCGAAGCGGACATATACTGAAAGAGGATGTCCCCTGGATTTATAAAGAAAAGTGCGGCGCCCGCAAGCAGACCTGCGATAAGCAGCGGAAGCCCGGCGGGGAAAAGCAGCACGGGATAAAAAGCAAGAAGAAGCAGCGCTTCGGGGCGGAAGCACACGGCGAGCAGTACAAAAACTGCATACCGAACGAACCGTCTTTGCGAAGCATATTTAAAAGCCGGCATACAAAGCGCCGCAGCGCAGAATATCATGGGTTCATGCACAAAATAAAGCCAAAAGCCGCCTGCGGCAAATATCACTGCCGAAAAAGACGGACACTGCGAAAACCGGTAAACATAGCATGAAACTGAAGCGGCGAAAATTACGGATAAGACGGCGTATATTGCCGTGCTGCCTGGAAAAATCAGCGCAAGCAGACGCGCCGGATAGGAAAATCCTATGGGAAGATCACTTGCGTTGCCCTCCGAAAGAAGCTCGTACTGCGCCGCGATGCCGGACGGCGCCGAGTTAAGACAAAGAAAGGTGCAGATAAAAATCACAATGCCTGCAGCCGAGCAGACAAGAGTCTTTTTCTTCAGCGCCGAACACGCCGCAAGCAGCAGCGGCAGCGCAATATACGTTACGGCAGCAATCATTCATCCTCATCCTCGTCAGGGTCGGTATCATCCGCGGCAAGAGCGTTGCGGTAATCGGCAACCTCGTCGCGCAGGTCGGAGCAATGCGTTTTTACCGCGCCGATGAGATTCGCTTTCGCAAGAGAAACCGTAAGAAGCGCTTTTTTCAGATCGGCGTGGGTAGTCTTGTTTTCGCGTATCACAAGGACAACGCCTGCGGTATATCCCCCGAACAGCAGCGCGTCGTTTGCAACGCACAGCGGCGGGGTGTCGATCACAATATAGTGGTAATAGCTGTAAAGCATTCGTATCAGCCGCTCCATTTTCTGTCCGCCGAGCAAATCCGCCGGATTTTCCGAAACAGCGCCGGAGGGCATTACGTGGAAATTCCGCAGGACTTCGGGGCAGATAGCGCTGTATACATCACTTTCTCCGCTTAAGGCTGTGCTTAAACCGAATCGGTTTTTAAGGCGGAACAGTTCGTGCAGACTTGGACACCGCAGATCTGCGTCGATAAGCAGAACCCTCTTGTCGAGCTGACTGAAGGTTATTGCAAGATTTGCTGCGGTGGTGGTTTTCCCTTCGCTTTTGCACTGGCTTGTGACAGCAACTGAGGGAAAGGAACGCGCGGACATTGCGGAAATCAGGTTAGCGCGTATATTCTTGTAGACCTCGGAAATAAGGGGCGGCGTATTTTCATTAAGGATAAACTGCCTCGTGACTATATCTTCGCCGAAGCTTTCATATAAAGGCAATTCCATACCCCTTTCCCGAATAGCATCATGCAATCATATATTCTATATTATTATACATATTTTTGCTGTTTTTGTCAATATTAGAAAGCCGATTTTTCAAAATAATCCCTCAAAAAATTTCGGATACACGCCGGCAGCCTGCGCAAAATATGAAAAAAGGAGGGGCTGCAATGAACGAAAAGAAAACCGAAAGGCTTAAATCTGCGTTTGCAGGCGCGGTAAGCGGCATAATGAACGGACTGTTCGGCTCGGGCGGCGGAGCAGTAGCGGTGCCGCTGCTTGAACGTACAGGACTTGAGCCGCGCAAAAGTCATGCAACGTCCGTCGCTCTTATATTTTTTCTGAGCATTTCAGCTGCGATAGGATATTTTCTCGGCGGAAATCTGAACGCAGGGCTTGTGTTCCCGCTGCTGCCCGGAGGATTTTTCGGGGCGGTCCTCGGCTCAATTTTGCTCAAAAAAATAGACAATGGGCTGCTTCGGCGGATATTCGGAGTACTGCTCATAATTGCGGCGGGGAGAATGCTGCTGAAATGAACCTGCTTATCGGATTTTTTGCGGGGCTTATCGCTTCTATGGGACTTGGCGGCGGCTTTGTCATGATAATTTACCTGACTGTTTTCAGACAATGTACGCAGCTTGAGGCGCAGGGAGCAAATCTGCTGTTTTTTTTGCCGATAGCGCTTCTTTCCATGTTTCTGCATACGCGCAGCGGACTTATCGACTGGCGAAGAATACCGTTTGCGGCCGCCGCGGGCATAGTCGGGGCGCTTATAGGGACGTTTCTGGGCGCTGCGCTCGATGAAAGCCTGCTGCAGAAGCTGTTCGCGGCGCTTTTGCTTATTACGGGGCTGCGTGAGCTTTTTCACGGCAGAAAAGCCGAAAGTGCGGCGCAGTAGTGCGGCGCCCCGCCTTTTAAACGCTTTCCTGTATCTCGCACGACTGCAACGGCGGCTCGTCATGTCCGGCGAAGCCCCTGCGGCGCCTTCTCGCGCGCCTTAGGCGCGCGAGCAGAGCTGCGGCGCGAAGCGCCGCAGCTGCTTTTGGGCGGCATTGCCGCCCAAAAGCGCGCCGCAGGGGCGCGCAGCGGAGTGCGGATGGCGCCGTTGCAGTCGTGGAATAGGAAAAGTACATATAGAAAGGCGCCGCCGTGGGAAAGGATACAATTATGACGGAATTTATAACACAGCTTAACGGGAAGATAAACGGGATCGTTTGGGGAACGCCGATGCTTGTGCTTTTGATAGGCACAGGGATATATCTCAGCATAAAACTGCGGTTTTTCCAGGTCACAAGGTTCGGAATGTGGTTCAGGGAAACCGCGCTTTCGCTTTTTCGCAGAGATACCGTAAAAAGCAGCGAAAGCAATTCAATATCACAGTTTCAGGCGATGTCGGCAGCCCTCGCCGCTGCTCTCGGAACAGGAAATATCGCGGGAGTAGCTACCGCGCTTGCCGCGGGAGGACCGGGCGCGGTGCTGTGGATGTGGGTGTCGGCGCTTTTCGGCATGATGACGGGATTTTCGGAAAACGTCCTCGGAATACTTTTCCGCAAAAAAAATAAATCGGGGGAATGGTCTGGCGGGGCTATGTACTATCTGCGCGACGGCGTTGGCGGAAAACGCGGGCTCAGGCGGCTCGGCAATCTGCTCGCGGCGCTGTTTGCGCTTTTCTGCATGCTTGCTTCGTTCGGTATCGGGAATATGACGCAGGTAAACTCGATCGCAGACGCTATGCGCTCAGAGTTTGGTGTTCCCGCGATTGTTACCGGGATAGTGCTTGCGGTTTTATCCGCGCTTGTAGTGGTCGGCGGGATAAAGCGTATAGGTCGGGTCACGGAAAAGCTCGTTCCCGCAATGGCGGTTCTGTACATAGCCGCATGCATTGCGGTTCTGGCAATGAATTTTACTCGTTTGCCGCAGATTTTTTCGGTTATAGTTTCAAGCGCATTCGGGTTCAGACAGGTCACAGGCGGAATAAGCGGTTACCTGATAATGAACGCTGTTTCTGTTGGATTTCGCCGCGGGGTCTTTTCAAACGAGGCGGGACTGGGGTCGTCTGTTGCGGTAAACGCTTCGTCTGACGTTACCGAGCCTGTAAAGCAGGGAATGTGGGCGGTTTTTGAGATTTTTTTCGATACGATTGTTATGTGTACGCTTACATCTCTTGTTCTTCTCTCAGCTTCCGGGGAAAAAATCACTCTTGAAAAGGCTCTTGAGAATGTTTCGGAGCAGACCGGTTATTTCTGCATTTCAGAGGATTCGGCTTTGATAAGCGGTGAGCCGCTGCCCTTATTTGAACTTGCTGCCGAGGATTCCGCGTCCGGAACATATATGGAGCTGCCCGCAAAAACGTCTGATGGTCAGCCTTTCACAATAAAGCTGAAAAAGGATCACGATGGGTCGGTTTGCAATTATATAAATCTCATGCAGATACGCGGAATAGCGGCGAAAAATCCCGATGGAACGCTGCTTTTGAACGAAAAGGGCGAAGCGATAATAAGCGCGGTAGAGCTTTCTGCTGTAAACGGAGCAAGCCTTGTTTCGTATGTTTTCGGACAGTGCTTCGGAAATTTCGCGGGAAAGCTGCTTGCGGTAATGGTGCTCCTTTTCGCATTTTCGACCGTTATCGGCTGGTCATTCAACGGGGCGAAATCTGCGGAATATCTTTTCGGGACAAAAAGTATTCCGTTTTACAGAGCGGTTTATGTTGCGTTTGTACTTCTCGGAAGCACAGTGAGCCTTACTCTTGCATGGGATATTTCCGATACGCTCAACGGTCTTATGGCTGTCCCAAATCTTATCGGCGTGCTTATTCTTTCCGGAAGCGTCAGCAAGGAGCTTTCGTGTTATCTGCGTGAAAGAAGTACCCGTGGATTTAAGCAAAAAGGGGGCAAAAGCGCAGAAAAATAAGGCGAAGCCGTTGAATAAAAAAGAAAAAGACGCTGATTATAGGCAATTGCGGCGGTTTGCACAAATTTTTGCAAAAAAGTATTGCAATTTATGTGTACTTATGATATAATAAAAATTAAAGAAAGCACCGGAAGGTTGCGGAAAGGCAGGGAAACGTATGAAGAAAAATCTTATGGAAGTTATTTTTGCATTTGACTGCGGTGCAGACGCAGCCGCTCACATGGATTCGGCAATAAAAAGCCTGAAAGGCTTTGTTCTCGCGCAGAGAAAACCGAACGGAGAGATGAATGCTTCGGGCGTTGCTTACAACAGCAGGATTACCCCTGTCTTTGACAATGTCCCTGTGGGAAAGCTTGTGGTTAAAAACTACGGATTTGAACATGGCGGAATGGGCGAATGCCGTATGCTCGACGCGGCAGCCCAGCTTATGAATTCTGTCGGCGCGCGTCTTAACGACACTCCCGAAGAACAGCGTCCCTCTAAAGTCGTTTGTATTATCAACGTTATCGGACGCGACAATGCGAGCAGGAAGTATACATATGATAAGCTCCGCGATATGATTGCTCTCCAGCGTGATGTTTACAAGTGGCAGTTCTATCTGGTAACTGATTTCTCGATAAATATGGAGAGGCTCGGAATTTCTCCCGATGACACGTTTATTCTTCACAGGGATGAGAAGGATATGTTTGCGCAGGCGTATAAGGAGCTTAACGAGCGCGTTACAGAGCTTCGCGGCAGGCTCTGACAAATAAATGAATAGTAATCGGCTCTGCACTAAAACGCGGAGCCGATTTTGCTTGAAGTAAAATCAGGTTTTGAAATAAATACGCAAGAGGCGTATGTTCGGAATCCCGGAAAAATCTGTACCGGCAATAAGCGTCGTATCGCTCTTTGTCCATGCGCCGATGGCGCGCGGCTTTTGTTGCCGTGGAGATGACCCGCGCCTTGCAAAACGCCGCGTTCGGTCGGATAGTGTTTTTACATAACAGCGGCGCTTATAGTGCGGCACCGCCCGGCGCACGCGCCGCATTCCGCGCAGCGGACTGCGGCGGCACAGGCGGCAAAGCCGCCTGTGTACGCGTTTTGGCTGCGCCAAAGCGCGTCGTGTGCCCGGCGGCGAGCAGCGAAGATATGAACCGCCGGCGGGAATTTGCAGGGCATGAATTTGCGGCGTTTTGCGAAACGGGGAATAAGACGGGGGTTGAGAAAGCCGCCGCGGCGAGAGATCCCCTTTAATTTCCCGGAAATATTCCGCTTAACAAATTTTTTCGCATTTTTTACGATAAAACGTTTTCATTACACATTGTTTATGTAACTTATGCATAATTGAGCAGGCAATTTTATAGCAAAGTGTTCCAAATTTTACAAAAATGTGTTGAATTTGCCTGCAAAATAATGTATAATGAAACCGGAATGTAACGAATGCCATAGCTATGCTATGTCCGAAAACGAAGGCTTGAGGTTTTTGGACTGAAAAAAGGGGGGCTATTCATGAAACAGTCGGAACAGAAAAAAAGCGGCGGAAAAGCCGCAGTGATTTCTGTTGCATTATTTGTGGTAGCTGTTATTGCAATAGTATTATTCATTCTTCTGTTATATACAAATGGGCTGCGTGAGAGTACGATCGAAAATGCATTTTCATATATAAAATCTACAGTTGTTTGTACCGCAGATTCAGCGTATGATTATTTTGACGGAAATCTTTCCGCGCTGGAATACTGCGCGGCTGGTCTGCACGACGCACAGACGTCAAGCAAAGAGGATATCGCGTCGCGTCTTGTTCAATATACCAAAAAGAGTATTTTTGACGCGGCGGCATATATTGACAAGAGCAACAATGTCATAACCTATGACGGAAAAGATATCAAGGCAGGGACGCGTCTTCTTGCACAGCAGGCGATGACTAACGGGCGCGTTATGCGTTCCGCTTCCGAGGACAGAAGCGATATTGATCTGTATGCCGTTCCGGTATGCTCGGATGACGGAGCGGTTATCGGCGCCGTCGTAGCGTGTACAAAGCCCGCTGAACTGACTGACAGATACTGCAACATGATTAACGATTCCGGCGCTATCTATATTATTGACAGCGACGGCGACGTAATTCATCTTAATACGGAAGAAAGAGGTCCCTTTGCAAGCGGCGACAATATTATTTCGATATTTGAAAACAGCGGCAATTCCGTAAACACCCTTAAAACAAGCCTTTTGCAGACAGATGTCAGCGGTGTTTTCAGGGCAATGGTTTCGGGCGTGGAGTACATAGTTTCATACGCCTCGATAAATGCATTCAACTGGACGGTCCTTTCCGCGGTGCCTGTTTCTGCGGTAATAAGCAAGGCGAATACAACAATGCTTAATACTGTTTATCTGGTTGTCGGAGTTATCGTTGTGTTCCTGCTCCTTGCCATATTTGTTATATATTATTCTTATAATGTTCAGAAGCGGGCAAAACTTGCAATCGAGGACAGCCGCAGAATGTACTATGAGGACAGTATTACAGGCTTCCCGTCATGGCAGGTCTTTGTTGACAATTACAATAACAGGATGAAGGATACAAGTGCTAACTACGCTTTGCTTTCCCTGGATATTGACAAATTCAAGGCTGTTAACGACGCGCTCGGATTTGACGGAGGAAATGAAATTCTTCGCAGAACTGCTGAAATAATAGGAAGAAATCTCGGAAAGAACGATCTTTTTGCGAGAAATTCCGGAGACTTGTTCTATATACTTGCGGAATATAAAACAAAGGAGGATCTTACTGAATTTGTTAATCATATCATGACGGATATTGATTATCAGATCACGGAAGTCAAGATATTTATTTCCATAGGTATCTATCAGATCACAGACAGAAACATGAAGATACGCGCGGCAGCGGATCGTGCCGACCTTGCGCGCAAGGGAATAAAAATAATGAAGGAGAGCGCATATTCTTTCTTCGACGTTACAATGATAGAAGATATCAGAAACGAGAAATCTATCGAAGACGTTATGGAATCGGCGCTTGAAAAGCATGAATTTAAGGTATTTTTGCAGCCTAAATTCGGGCTTGACGCCAAAAACGAAGTTATCGGCGCGGAAGCGCTCGTACGTTGGTTCCATGACGGGGAAATAATTCCGCCCGGAAAGTTTATACCGCTTTTTGAGAAGAACGGATTTGTTACAAAGCTTGATTTTTATATGTTCAAGGAGGTGTGCAAGATTCAGAAATCGTGGCTGAGTCATGGATATGAGCCTAAGATAATTTCTGTAAATATGTCGCGTCTGCATCTGCGGGACGATGATTTTGTGCAGACCTTAAGCAATTACTGCAGAGAATACGATATTGCCCCTGAATATTTTGAAATAGAGATAACCGAGAGCGCCGCATACGAAAATATTGACGTTCTTATGGATATTTTCCGTAAGATTAAGGCGGCGGGCTTCCATGTTTCGATAGATGATTTCGGAACAGGCTATTCATCGCTTAATATGCTGAAGGATCTGCCCGTCGATGTACTGAAAATCGACCGCTCGTTCCTTACGGAAAACGCTGACGAAACCGAGAATGCAAGCAAGATCATCGGCTGTGTTGTTTCGCTTGCCTCGTCGCTTAACATTTCGACTATCTGCGAAGGAATTGAAACTAAAGAACAGGCTTATCTGCTTAAGAAGCTTGGCTGTGATATGGCGCAGGGCTTTTACTTCGCGCGCCCGATGCCGGTTGCCGAATATGAAAAAATGGTTTATAATATCGACAGAAAGGACTGACGGCTTTGGCAAACGAAGATGTGCTGAAAAAGATCGCGTCGCAGATAGACAGCGCTTCGCGTTCGCTTTTTAACGCCATACGCTGCTGTTATCAGATTGCCGATGAGGATTTTTACAACATCAACGTCAAAGATGTGTTCAAAATCGGTCTGAACAACATCACTGATCCGGACAGCTTCCTTAATCTCGGGATAATTCCCGACAGCCGCAAACTGCGGGAAATGGATACTGAGCAGTTCGGAGAGGTGCTTTCGATAATCCGTTACAGCTTCGCGGTAAGGCTTCCGTTTATACGCCGTTATGCCGAAGAATCCTCAATGCGTGAAGGTCAGCTCAGACAGATATATGATATGCTTGAGGAATACGGGTTTGCGAACCCTGACGGCATTGTGGAGGGAAGCTACAAATCAATGGCGTGGCTCGTCCGCACGAAAAAGCCCGAACCGCCGTTTGAAACCGAGTGGTTTCGCCGCTGGATATACACCTACGGACACGACCTTGCGGCTATAAACAACCGCAATATGCTGCTCCTCGGCTGCGTTGAAGCGCTTTTCCCGCTTTATTATGCGTCGCTTCAGGAGCTTGTTGTCGAACAGATGAATCAGATATAAGAACACCGTCCCTGTCGAGAGATAGGGACGGTGTTTGATTTACAGATTGAAATATCACAGATAAGAAATATTTACGATATCAGCAGAGTTTTCCACAGTTCCGTAATCGCCCTCGCACCAGCAAAGTACCAGATTATTGATCGTTATGTATACTTCGCGAAGCGTTTCATCTGCATTTAATGTTATCCCGCTGTTGTTATAATCCTCCGGTTTTCCTAGGTTTATACACGGGGCGTTAGCTATAATCATATAGTCTTCCTGCATCGTCCATGATGCCTTAGTTTCATAATAAAGCATAGGCAGCCCCTTCCATTCTCCGTTTCCCGGCAAGAAAAGGATGTCCGTGGTATTATCGCCGCGCGTGTAGAGTGTGATATAACCCTGGACAGACAGCTTCCCGTCAAACTGCGCTTTTGAATTTACAAGACACACCTCATCCAGCACAGGGTAATATACATATCTGGTTTCTGCCTGGGATAACACCAATGTGTTGTTTTCGCTGCTTACGATATCGTTGACCGATAATTTTGAATAGCTGTCTTTATCTGCCATTCTTAGATTCATCCGACCGAAAAGCTCCGGCGACTCTAAAGAGTTCCATGTCTGTCCGTCGCTTATGACTGCATAAACATAGTCGTCGGCTATAATATAGCCGTCATTCAGTTCGGAAATATCTACGGCGCTTCCATAATAATCATAGCGGATATTACTGTCTGAACTGCACCCGCACATAATGATTATGACCAAAAGATATATGAGCTTTTTATAGATCATAATAATCTCCTTCTGATGTATAATACCAATCTATTTCTTTCATTCTTTTCAGAAAATCGCTATATGATACCGTAATGTTTTCAACCTGACATGCTCCCGTATAATTTGAATGCCATATTGTAACTGTGCTGTTGGTGAAACCAACTAAGAAAATGCTGTGATACACACCGCCTGAGGTTTTTCCTCTGATGTAGGCATTGCTGCCAATTTGCTGCAAATATCCGTACAAATTAGACGTGGTCAATTCTTCAAATATATTGTTTGTTTCACCGTCTGGTTTGTGAAATACATCCATACCATTATATTCATAATTAATAACAAAATTTTGCAAAAGCAGCGCACTGATAGCTTACTCCATAACCATCGCTGTTATTTTCACCGCCAAACGGGAATTTTAGTTATTTTCTATAGGATTCATAATGCGGTTTTTCAGAATTGTTTTCCCAAAATGCCTCTATGCCATAATTGCGAATTTGTTGATTTCCCTCTAACCACTGCTTATACACTTCCTCTTCAAATAATTTCAGCGTTTTTTTGCACGGAAACTCATCACATTCTCCGCAAAAATTAACGTCGTGGCTCTTTGTACACTCAAGTATAAAACATCCTTCGATGCTGCAGCCATTATGTTCTGTACTGCGGCAGCCGGAACAAGGAGCGTCCCCATACATACGAAGCACTTCTTCAAAATTATTATAGCTTTCTACGGCATCGGGCATATGCTTCCCATAAAATTCTTTTATACCTTCCAAGTATTTTAATAATGTTTTAGCCGACTCACAAATTACGCCATCATTATATCCCGAACATGGATAAAATCCGATAGGGAGAAAAATAGTCTATTTGCTATTTAAGTCCACACAACCCTCGGATATAAATTTGGATTGTGGCATACACAATCCGATGCTCGCTATTCCTGTAGACTATCAATTAACCTGACAAACTGGAATTTTGCGTGATATCCCTGCCCTCATCATTACAGTGATATTGTATCTGTATAATCATATTTTTCCTGAATCACTCTCCGGTTCTTTCATAGTCTTTCTGATGCGGCTTAAAGATTCCGGGGTTATTCCAAGATAAGTTGCTATATGACGCTGCGCAGCTTTATCACATATCTGCGGGTATAGTTTTCTGAAATGAATATATCTTTCTGTCGCATTTTCCACAAGAAAGCCATTTTCCCGGTATATTTTATAGCGAAGTGCATTTTCCAGAAGATGTATATACGCATTTTTCATATCATCACTTTCAGAAATATGTTTTTTCATTTTTTCTGTGCTGAATATCATTAGCGTGGTTTCTTCAAGAGTTTCCCATTCACACAAGCTTTCACTATATCCGAACATTCCATCATCAATACACAATGTTCCTGCAATAGAAAAGCCACGGGTTATATCGTTACCGCCATCATCAATATAGTAACAGCGTACCATTCCATCAAGTACAAGTGCGGCATTTTGCGTATTATCTCCGATATGACGGATCGTGCATCCTTTTTCTACTATGCGAAAGGATGACATATTAACTATTCGTCCGAGAGTTTCGGGAGCAATATTTACATTGTATTCTGATGTTATATTCATCAGCACATCTACGATCTGTTTTTTATCCATGAACTTTTCCTCATTATGTAAAAATATAATACACTATGGATATAAGGTTCATTCCCCCATGCGCTATCATTGGTACGATCAGATGCCCTCTTTTTTTATAACCCCATATCCATAATAGTCCCACAAGGAATGAGTGTCCCATATTGAACCAGTCAAGCATTCCGAAAAGGACATTGAACAGAAGCAGGGCTGTTGTTTCGCCCCAGATATTCCCGCAGAAATTCTTTGCCAGACCTCTGAATAATATTTCCTTGCATATTCCGCTGACAAAACCAAGTGAAACAATCATAAGAACGATCTCATCCACCGACAGCTTTCCCCAGCCGGAAAAAGCCATTTCGGTTCGTCCTCTTGCAACAAACAGAGAAATCAAACTTACAGCGGAAGATATGACTGCAAGGACAATTCCTGTAAATATGTCCTTTCCAAGACTTTTCCTGTCATAGATCTCGTCTTTCAGGCTTATACCGCTTTGCTTATATAACATCAAGGCATTAGGGAGAAGAATCAGATTTGCAAGTATCAGCACCAGACAATATGTATTCAGATCGGAGTTGGCATAGCTTGCAATATCAAGGATATTCATTCCTTCTCTGTAATTCTGGCAAGCTCGCAGGTACTCATATCCCGATATGATAAGCGTCAATGTTGTTGTGATACTGAGTGCTTTTTCAGCTTTAGCAGTATTATTCATATTCATAATCATCACCTCTGTAACGATTATATTTCCTTTTTATTTTGATTGCATTGACTTATGTTAAGAAAGGCAGCGACACGCTGCCAAACCCCGATTTGTCGGTGTGTTTGGATGTAATTATACATTACCGCTATAGGAAGCACAAGCGTGGGTTCTAAAGAGCGTCAATCATACATTTGTGCTTTCTCCTTATCCGGTTTCATACATGTATGACACATTAAAGAACATGGTGCAACTTTTTTCAAAATATCACTTTTTTCTATCACTTGTAATTCTTCTCTCTTCTAAAATTTTATAATATGCCTTAACGGCATCTCCATAAGTTTTTCCCGCATTTTTTAATGCCGCTCATATTTTTTTCAAAGGCGGACCGCCGTTTCTTAGCAGTTCGCCTCTGAAGATCCTATTTGGCGGCGGTCAGGTTCACTGCTTATCGTGTCTGGGGTGATTTTTTACAAATTCAATCGCGTTTACGCAGGCAACGTTCACATCTATCGAATGCTGTTTTATCATCGCCTGCGACAGCTTTGAATAAAGCTCGCCTTTTGTAGTTGTGACATATTTCGGCGGCAGGGTGTTAAGTGCAAGACACATTATATCGTCTATGCACTGTTCGCAGCTGCAGCAGCCGCTGGTCTTGATAAGCTCGTTTACGCTTTCGCGCACGATCTCCTCCATGGAATTTACGAAAGACATATTGCTCCTCCTTTTCTTGAAACTTCCGGATTTTGTTCGTTAATATTATACAATCATATTTAACATTTGTCAAGTTTTTTCGTAAAACATCGCATATAACTGCATTTTAGGTTTCTTTATTTATAAAGAGAGCATATACCACTTGAAATTTCTGTCAGAGCGTGATATAATATAAATAATTATATTTTGCGAAGGATTATTGTCCGGAGCAAGGAAGGAACGGTAATATTCATGAACGCATTTTCCTACCGTATGCAGGGGCTTCAGCCCTCAGCAATACGCGAGATACTTAAATTCACGGCGGATCCCGCCGTTATCAGCTTTGCCGGAGGAAACCCCGCGCCTGAGGCTTTCCCCGTAGACAAGATCCGCGAGATAACCGACTCGATACTTGAAAACGATCCTGTCGGCGCGCTCCAGTACTCCGTTTCGGAGGGATATGCGCCGCTGCGCGACTGGATAAAGGACGATCTCTATGCAAAGGGCTGCTTCAATTGGAATAACGACGACGTTATCATCACTGCCGGCGCGCAGCAGTGTATCGAAATGGCCGCGAAGGTAATCTGCAATGAGGGCGACGCGATAATCTGCGAATCTCCGAGCTTTATCGGTTCGCTTAACGCGTTTCGTTCGTATAATTCGAGACTGGTCGGCGTCCCTATGGACGACGAGGGAATGGATCCCGCAATGCTTGAGGACGCGCTTAAGAAAAATCCGCGCACGGCGTTCATCTACATTATCCCGAATTTTCAGAACCCCACAGGAAAGACCACATCTCTTGAACGCCGCAAGGCAATTCTGGAGCTCGCGTATAAGTACAATGTACTTATCCTTGAGGACAATCCCTACGGGGATCTGCGCTTCGCAGGAGACGACGTTCCGAACCTGCGCTCGCTTGACACAAAGGGTCATGTCATCTACGCGGGAACATTTTCAAAAACGCTTGCGCCGGGACTGCGCGTGGGTTATATGTGCGCGGATAAGAGCATTATCGCAAAAGCAATCTGCGCTTTGCAGGTATCGACCGTTCACACGAGCATTCTTTCTCAGAGAATAGTTCATCAGTTCGTAACCCGCTATGATTTTGCGGAGCATATCCGGGGTCTGCGCGAGATTTACCGCAAAAAATGCGACCTTATGCTCGGCTGCCTTAAGTATAAAATGCCGCGCTCCGTAACGTTTACCGAGCCGGACGGGGGACTTTTCATCTGGGGAACTCTGCCGGACGGGGATATGAGTTATTTCTGCAAAAAAGCTGTTGAAAATAAGGTGGCTGTCGTTCCCGGAAACGCATTCCTTGTGGATGAATCGCAGGTTACACGCTCGTTCCGTATAAATTATTCCACGCCGTCTGACGAACAGATCGAACGGGGAACTGACATTCTTGCCGCTGTAGCAAAGACAATGTACAAATAATAGCGTGAAAGAAAGGATATATCATGGAAGAAACTTCAAAAAAGCGCATTTTCAGCGCCATTCAGCCCACAAATACTCCTCACCTCGGAAATTATCTTGGAGCTCTTGTAAATTGGATTAAACTGCAGGACGAATTTGACTGCGCATACGCTATTGCGGATTTGCATTCCATAACTGTGCGGCAGGATCCGCAAAAGCTGCGCAGGCAGATAACCGAGAGCTTTGCGCTTCTGCTTGCAATGGGAGTTGACCCCAAAAAGTCCATTGCGTTTGTTCAGGGTCATAACCCCGCGCATGCCGAGCTTTCATGGGTGCTTTCCTGTTCGACGCAGTTCGGAGAGCTTTCGCGCATGACCCAGTTCAAGGATAAAAGCGAAAAGCATCCCGAAAATATCAACGCCGGACTTTTTACTTACCCCGTGCTTATGGCGGCGGATATCCTGCTTTACCAGGCGGATCTTGTACCTGTCGGAGTTGACCAGAAGCAGCACCTTGAGCTTACCCGAAATGTAGCTCAGCGCTTCAACTCGGTATACGGCGAGACATTTGTGATGCCCGAGCCTTATATCATCAAGACAACGGCTAAGATAATGTCGCTTCAGGATCCCGCTAAGAAAATGAGCAAGTCTGACGAAAACCCGAACGCCAGCATTTCCATTCTCGACGACCGCGATACCGTTATCCGCAAGTTCAAGCGTGCGGTTACGGACAGCGACGCCGAAATATGCTATAAGGAAGGCAAGGACGGAATAAACAACCTCATGTCGATCTATTCCGCAGTTACAGGCAAGGAATTTAACGAAATTGAGCGCGAATTCAGCGGCAAGGGCTACGGCGACTTCAAGCTTGCCGTAGGCGAAGCTACCGCGGATATGCTCAAACCGCTTCAGGAGAATTTCGCGCGGATAATCGGCGACAAGACATATATCAGTGATTGTATGCGCGATGGTGCGGAAAAGGCATACAAGGCTTCGCGCAAGACCCTTCAGAAGGTTTATAAGAAAGTCGGCTTTGTCGAACTGCCCAGATGAAAAAAATAACGAAAGCCGCTGTCGCGGCGGGAATTGCGGCACTTATTGCTGTCGCGTGCAATCCGCTGCTCACGGTTGTTGACTATGAAATTGACGCGAAAGCGGGCGGAACTGTCAAAATCGCGTTTTTATCCGATGTTCATGACAGCTGGTACGGCGACGGACAGGGCGAGCTTGTTGATAACATAAAAAAGGCGGGAACGGATATTGTCGTGTTCGGAGGAGACCTTTTCGATGAGCAGAACGGCGAAAAAAATTCGTGGGCGCTGGTTGACGCGCTTGCGAACGAATATCCATGTTTTTACTCGATAGGAAACCATGAAACGCGGTCCGGAAAAGCTGATTTTTACAAGGAAGAAATGGTGCGGCGGGGAGTTTGCGTCCTTTCGGGAAGTTCGCGGCGGATAGAAGTAAACGGCGCTGCGCTGCGGTTTTTTGGGGCGGACGATCTTGACGCGGTTTTTTCGCTTGAAAACGACTGCGACAAAACCGCGTACAATATTCTTTTGTATCACTATCCGTCGGATTACCCATTTATCTCAGCCGGCGGCTTCGACCTCGTGCTTTCAGGACATGCGCACGGCGGACAATGGCGGCTGCCCGGACTGATAAATGGGCTGTATTCGCCCGACGAGGGGATTTTTCCGAAATATGCGGGCGGAAGATATGACGAAAACGGCTCGGTAATGATAGTGAGCCGCGGGCTTTACCGCCACCTTTTCAATATCGTCGTTCCGCGCATATTCAACCGACCCGAACTTGTTTTTGTGACTTTGAAAGGGTGATTTAATGCTGCGCATTGTTGCGCTTATAGAAAATACGAGCGCCACTGAGCGTCTTAAAGCGGAACACGGGCTTTCGCTTTATGTTGAAAACTGCGGCGAAAAATATCTTATAGATACGGGCGCCTCCGACAAGCTGATAACCAATGCGAAGCGTATGAGAATACCGCTTGAACAGGTTGAAAAAATTCTTATTTCGCATAATCATTCCGCGCATACTGGCGGACTTGAAGCTATTTTCAAGCTTAATCCGTCATCCTTGGCATATGCGCGCAGAGCGGCTAACGATGAATTTTTCGTCAAGTACGGACTGCTGCGCGTTCCGTCGGGACAGCTTTATGAGCTTTATGATGAGCACCCCGAACGCTTTGTGCTTTACAACAGCTTTCAGCAGCTTGGCGAGGGATTTTTTGCCATGTCCAATGAAATCCCCGATTACACTATGTACAGCGAGGACGACCGTCTTTTCCGTAAGGACGGGCGAAAGCTTATACGCGACGATTTTTCTCAGGAGGCTTTTTTTGTTGTTTTCCCCGACGGAAAGCGCGAAAGGGGCTGCGTGATAATAACGGGCTGCGCGCACTGCGGCATTGTGAACGTGCTTAAAACCGTGCGGCTGCGTTTTCCCGACGTTCCGATAATTTCGGTCGTCGGAGGATTTCATATGATGGGCAGCAGCGAAAAATCACTTTGCTGCTCGCCGGAATATATTGATAAGACTGTCAATGAGATAATGGCTATCGAAACGGGCGCAATATATACCTGCCACTGTACCGGGCTTACGGGCTACGGCGCTATGAAGGCGCGGCTCGGCGACCGCATACAGTATCTTCAGACAGGAGAGGAGCTTGAATTTTAATGAATGTTTTTGTAACAGGCTGCGGAAAAATCGGCGCTGAGCTTGCCGCGAGGCTTCATGATGCCGGTCATGACGTTGTTGTAATCGACACGGCGGAATCAAATTTCGACAATCTCCCCGACCGCTTCGGCGGGCTTACCTTCTGCGGGATATCCATAGACGAGGATGTTTTGGTAAAGGCGGGCGTGCGCAGCTGCGATGTGCTTTTCGCCGCGTCGCAGGACGATAACCTCAACCTTATGACCGCGCAGCTTGCAAAGACGGTGTTCGGTATAAAAAAGGTAATTGTCCGCGTAAGCGACAGTGAAAAGGAGAAAATTTTCAGCACATCGGGGATAACGACTGTCTGCCCGACGAACCTCACGGTAGATTCGCTGCTTTCGGCGTTCGAGGGATACCAGAACGAGGAATATTTCCGTATAGACAGTCATGCTCTTCGTATGTTTAAGATACCTGTTCCGCCTGAGCTTGTCGGGAAAAGGGCACTTGACATCACCCTTGAGGAGGGCGAGATACTTTACGCCATAATTTCTGCGGATGAAAACATGCGGCTTGTAAGCAACTACAATTTCGTGCTGAACGAGGGCGAAACAATGGTCTTTTCACGGCTTATCGACTAACGGAGGAGATATGGGAAAGAAAATGATAATCGTCGGAGGCGGACGCGTCGGATATTATCTTACGCGCGCACTCCGTGAACGCAACAGAGAGATTGTTCTGATTGAAAATAACAAGGCGATATGCAAGGAAGTTGCAAACACGCTCGACGTACCTGTCGTATGGGGCGACGGAAGCTCTGCGGGAGTCCTTGAACGCGCGGGCATAAGCGAAGCAAGCACGTTTATCGCGGTAACAGGGCGCGATGAGGTAAATCTCATTGCCTGCCAGACCGTGAAAATGCTTTTCAAAACGCCGAAAACCGTAGCGAAGGCGAATAATCCCAAAAACGTTGAAAATATGAAGCGGCTGGGCGTAGACATTGTAATTTCAGCTACGGACAGTATTATCCGACTGCTTGAACGCGAGGTCGACCACAGCACTATAAAGCAGCTGATCCCGCTTAACAACGGGAAAGCGGCGGTGTATCAGATAGACCTGCCGGAGGATTTTGTTTTTTCAGGACGCGAGCTTCAGACGATAACGCTTCCTGACAGCTGCAACATAGTTTCGATAACGCGCGAGGAGGAGCTTATAATTCCGCGAGGCAAAACCAAGCTCATGGCGGGAGATAAGCTGCTTATCGTATCGGCGGTCGATTCAAGCGGCGATGTGCGGCGTGCGCTGAGACTGAAAAAAGTGATCTGATAAAACAAAAAAGTGACTTCATAATATAAATTCTGATAAATTGCACGGAAATCGGGCAATAATTTTGTTCAATCGTCTATAATACCGAAAAACTACTTGAAATTTTTGCTATTTTAGGATATAATATGTTTGTTTCATTGTATTTTAGAAGAAAGGGTAGGAAAAAAGGATGAATTCACCTTTTACAGCTGAAGAACTCAGCAAAAAGCTCAAAGACAATCTTGAGTACAATTTCCGCATAAATCCTGAGGAAGCGACCAGCACGCAGATCTATAAGGCTCTGTCCAGCATTGTTGTCGATTATCTCAAGGAAAAGCGTCATAAGTTCATGACTAAATGCAATTCCGAGGGAAAGAAGCAGGTTTACTACATTTCTATGGAATTCCTTATGGGACGCTCGCTCAAAACCTCTTTGTTCAATATCGGACTGAACGAAGTTGCGGAACAGGTTCTCAAAAAGGACTACAATCTTAAAATAGATACCGTTTATGATGAAGAACCCGACGCGGGTCTGGGAAACGGCGGGCTTGGGCGTCTTGCAGCCTGCTACATGGACGGCATGGCTACCTGCGCATACCCGGCGACAGGCTATTCTCTTCTTTATGAATACGGTATTTTCAAGCAGAAGATCATGGACGGCTGGCAGACGGAGCTTCCCGATAACTGGCTGCCGGGCGGCGAGTCATGGCTCATGCCCGTTCCGGATCAGGCTATCGAGGTTCATTTCGACGGCGAAGTGCGCGAATACTGGGACAATGAATATCACCACATCTCCCATGTAAACTACACTCCGGTCATGGCGGTTCCTTATGATATGTACGTTTCCGGCTATGACAGCGAGGGCGTTTCCAAGCTTCGTCTCTGGAGCGCACAGAGTATGTCGTTCGATATGAGCGCGTTCAATGCGGGCGACTATGCAAGCGCTCTCGGCGCGAACAATATTGCGCACGCCCTTACAAAGGTCCTTTACCCTAACGATAACCACCTTGAGGGCAAGGCGCTCCGTCTGCGTCAGCAGTATTTCATGTGTGCGGCTTCTATCGGCGATATTGTTATGCGCCATATGAACGTTTACGGAACGCTAGATAACCTTCACGATAAGGTTGCGATCCAGATAAATGATACTCACCCGACACTCGCTATCCCTGAGCTTATGCGTATCCTGCTCGACGACTGCGGTTACAGCTGGTCGAAGTCGTGGCATATTGTTACCAATACGTTCGCTTACACGAATCACACGGTTCTTGCCGAGGCGCTTGAAAAGTGGGACAAGGATCTTATTCAGCGCGTTCTTCCGAGAATCTATACGATAATCTGCGAAATCAACCGCCGCTACTGCGAGGGGCTTTCCAACCGTCTGCCTTACGAAAAGGTAGAGAGAATGTCCATTTTCAGCAACAACACGATAAAGATGGCGAATATCTGCGTTGACGCTTCGCACTCTGTAAACGGCGTATCCAAGCTGCACAGCGAGATCATCAAGGAAAGCGTTTTTCACGATGAATACCAGGATAAGCCGACGAAGTTCAAGAACGTTACAAACGGTATAGCTTACCGCCGCTGGCTGCTGCAGTCTAATCCGCGTCTTACAAGCCTTCTTTCCGAGTGTATAGGCGAGGGCTTTAAGAAGAATGCTCAGGAGCTTTCGCGTTTCACGATGTTTGAGAATGATGAAAGCGTTCTGCGCAGACTTTCGCAGATCAAGCGTGACAATAAGGCGGATTTTGCAAAATTTGTATATAACACGACAGGCACAAAGCTGAATCTCGACAGCATTTTCGACGTTCAGGTAAAGCGTCTGCATGAATACAAGCGCCAGCAGCTAAACGCGCTGAATATTATTTCTGAATACAACTACCTGCTGAATAATCCGGACGCTGATTTTGTTCCCAAAACATATATTTTTGCTTCAAAGGCTGCTCCGGGCTATTACATGGCAAAGCAGATAATAAAGCTTATCTGGTGCATAGGGGAAGAGCTAAAGAAGAACCCGAAGCTCAACGAAAAGCTTGCGGTCGTATTCCTTGAGGATTATCGTGTAACGCTTTCCGAGATACTTATGCCCGCAAGCGAAATTTCTGAGCAGATCTCACTGGCAGGAACTGAAGCGAGCGGTACGGGCAACATGAAGCTCATGCTGAACGGCGCTGTCACGATGGGAACCTACGACGGCGCAAACGTTGAAATCCACGGACAGGTCGGCGATGATAATATTTTTATTTTCGGTATGTCCACTCCCGAAGTAAATGTTATGAAGCAGAACGGATACCTGCCGGAGGGCTATTACAATCATAACGACACTATCCGCGGCGCTATCGACGCTATGTACAAGGGCTTCAACGGCGCGAAGTTCGACGAGGTTGCAAACGCTATCCGCTATGTTGACCAGTATATGTGCCTTGCGGACTTTGAGAGCTATCGCAGCACGCAGGCTAAGGCAAGAGAAGCTTACAAGGATATTCTCAAGTGGAATAAGATGTCTCTTGCTAATATCGCAGGCTCCGGAATATTCTCCGCAGACCGCGCTGTTACGGATTACGCGCGCGATATCTGGCACATTTTATAATTATCACGACGGCAATGGGGCGCAGCTGCGCCCTTTCGCTGTTTTCTGAAAGGACCCGAATTATGCTACCGATTTACGACGCTTTCAGCGAATCCTACAAAACGCCCTTCGGTGCTGTTGCTTGCGGAACAGAAATTAAGTTTAAGCTGCGTTTTCCCGTTGATGTTCTTGTTGAGGAGGTAACGCTTGTTTCATACCGTCCGGGATATAAGGAGCGCTTTGTACACCTTGACCTCTCCGAAACGACGGACAGCTTCAAAATGTTCAGCTGTAAATATGTCCCGGAAGATGTCGGACTGCACTATTATTATTTTTCGCTCCTGCTTAATCACAATCGCCACTATGTCAAAAAAAGCGGTGCAAGTCTTGGAATTATTGACAACGGCGAGCTTTTCCAGCTTACCGTTTACGCTAAGGATATGACTACTCCTGACTGGCTCAAGGGTGGAGTAATGTATCAGATATTCCCCGATCGCTTCGCCAAAAGCGGAATTTATCATGATAATGTTCCCGCGGACCGTCAGCTTCACACAGAATGGACGGAAACTCCCGTCTGGAAGCCCGACAGCCGCGGTCAGATCACCAACAACGACTATTTCGGCGGCGATTTAAAGGGAATCGAACAGAAGCTGCCGTATCTCGAATCGCTCGGCGTTACCGTGATATATCTTAATCCGATATTCGAGGCGCATGAAAACCACCGCTATTGTACAGCGGACTACTCGAAGATAGATCCGCTGCTCGGAACGGAGGAGGACTTTGTAAGTCTTTGCAAAGCGGCTGCCGAACACGGCATAAAGATAATCCTCGACGGCGTTTTTTCGCACACAGGCGCGGATTCCATATACTTCAACAAATTCGGAAGATACGGCGAAAATACCGGAGCATATCGCGACCCTAACAGTCCGTACCGCGAATGGTACAGCTTCTCGAACTACCCGAACACATATGAATCATGGTGGGGAATAACCACTCTCCCGAACGTTATCGAAAACAATCCCGCATATACGAATTATATCTGCGGCGACGGGGGTATATTACAGAAGTGGATAGATCTCGGTGCAAGCGGCTGGAGACTTGACGTTGCCGATGAGCTTCCCGACGAATTTATTGATAATCTCAATAAGGCTGTTAAGGCGAAGGGCAGCGATAAGGTCATCTACGGTGAAGTATGGGAGGACGCGACAAACAAGGAAAGCTACGGCGTTCGCAGACGTTATCTTATCGGCGGACAGCTCGACAGCGTAATGAACTATCCGTTTAAGGAAGCCATTCTCAACTATGTTAAAACAGGCAATCCTCAGGAGCTTACCGACGGAATAATGACTATCGTTGAGCATTATCCGAAGCCCTGCACGGATATACTGATGAACTTCCTTTCCACTCACGATACCGAGCGCGCGATAACCAGGCTTGCCGGCGAAGACGTGGGCTGGAATGGGCGTGAATGGCAGGCGGAACGTTACCTGACCGACGAGCAGTTTGTTTTCGGGATAACGCTGATGCGCTGCGCAATGGTACTGCAGTTCTTCCTTCCCGGAATACCGTGCATTTATTACGCGGATGAAGCGGGGCAGGAGGGCTATAAGGATCCGTTCAATCGCCGAACATATCCGTGGGGCAGCGAGGATGAGCGGCTTATTGACTTCACCAAGCTGCTCGGACGTCTGCGCCGCAGCATAAAGGCGTTCGCAAAAGGCGATCTGCACTTTATCGAGGTCACAAAGGAATACGCGGTATTCAGCAGAACCGACCGGGAGATCGGCGAACAGGCGGTCGTTATAATGAACCGTTCGCGCAGAGTCATTGAACGGCAGATAGACTGCCTTTCGGAATACTGTAATGCAACGGTCGTTCACGGAACATCATGCAGCGACGGAACGATAAGAGTTTCGCCGTTCGATTTCGGGCTTATTGTATCAAAGAAATGACTGCATAAAATAAACAAAAAAGAAAGGAATTGTCACAATGGCTGAGGTTGTTACAAGATTTGCGCCCAGTCCTACGGGTTTTATGCACATCGGAAACCTGAGAACTGCGCTGTATTCATATCTTATTGCGAAGGCGAACAACGGAAAATTCATTCTCCGTATCGAGGATACCGATCAGGAGCGCCTTGTCGAGGGCGCGGTCGACGTTATTTACAGTACGCTTGAAATGACGGGGATAAAGTACGACGAGGGTCCGGATATAGGCGGTCCGAACGGTCCGTATATTCAGAGCGAGCGCAAGGACATCTATATGAAGTACGCAAAGGAGCTTGTTGAAAAGGGCTGTGCGTATTACTGCTTCTGCACTAAGGAGCGCCTTGAAAAGATCCACGAGGACGGCGAGATCGGCGCGGGCTACGACCGTCACTGCCGCGATCTTCCGAAAGAAGAGGTTGAGCGCAATCTTGCTGCGGGAATGCCTTTCGTGATACGTCAGAAAATGCCGCTCGAGGGCAGCACGGGCTATGACGATGTTGTTTTCGGGCATATCGAAATCGAAAACAGCGAGATGCAGGATCAGATCCTGATGAAAGCCGACGGTTTCCCGACCTACAACTTCTGCCACGTCGTGGATGACCACCTTATGGGCGTAACGCACGTTGTGCGTGGCTGCGAATATCTCACTTCCACTCCGAAATATGTTCTGCTCTATGACGCGTTCGGCTGGGAACGCCCCGTTTACTGCCATCTGCCTTTGCTTATGGGCAAAAACGAGGACGGCTCGACAAGCAAGCTTTCCAAGCGCCACGGCTCGGTAAGTTTTCAGGAGCTTGTAAAGAACGGCTACCTCCCGCAGGCGATAATCAACTATATGGCGTTTACAGGCTGGTGTCCCAAAGATACGAATGAGGAATTTTTCACGCTCGCGGAGCTTGAAAAAGTGTTCTCTATTGAGGGTATAAGCAAATCCCCCGCAGTTTTCGATTATGAGAAGCTGCTCTGGTTCAACAGCCATTATATAAAGGAAATGCCGGAAGCGGAATTTATTGAAAAAGCGAAGCCGTTTTACAGCGACGAGCTGAAGCCATTTGCGGACGACGTGAGAGTTGCGAAAATGGTTCAGAGCCGCATTTCGACATTCCCCGAAGTAAACGAAAAGGCGGCGTTCCTCGCGGGACTTCCCGAATTTGACGCGGAGCTTTATGTGAACAAAAAGAACAAGACGACCGCCGAAATGGCGAAAACAGTTCTGGAAGCGGCAATCCCCGTGCTTGAAGATGTAAGCGATTGGAGCAACGACGCGCTTTTCGAGCTGCTCAAGCAGTTCGCTCAGGAAAAGGAGCTTAAGGCTGGCGCTGTAATGTGGATAATCAGAATCGGCGTTTCGGGTCTGGCGGTAACTCCCGGCGGCGCGACCGAGCTTATGGAGGTTCTCGGCAAGGAGGAAACCTTAAAGCGCCTTAAAACGAGCCTTGAAAGACTTTAACGGAGGTTTTGCAGAATGAGTGAAGATAAAAAAGAATTTGTAAAGCATGAAATTCCGCGTCCGGAATTTCCTAAGCGCGCGGTTATCACGGGCGGTATGCCTTACGGCAACAAAACGCTCCATTTCGGGCATATCGGCGGCGTGTTTGTTTTTGCCGACGTCTATGCGCGTTTCCTGCGCGACAGGATCGGCGACGAAAACGTAATTTTCGTTTCGGGTACGGACTGCTACGGCTCGCCTATCGCGGAAAGCTACCGCAAGCTCTGTGCCGAGGGAAAATTCGAGGGAACTATTCACGATTTCGTTGAAATGAACCACAAGGCGCAGAAGAAAACGCTTGACGATTATATGATAAGCCTGAACATTTTCGGAGCTTCGGGACTCGGCAGAACCGCCGAGATTCATGACGACGTTTCGGACAAGTTTATCCGCCGCCTGTATGAAAACGGACATCTGCGCAAGATAAGCACGAAGCAGTTCTACGACGAAAAGGCGGGCTGCTTTCTTAACGGACGTCAGGTAATCGGAAAATGCCCCGTTGACGGATGCAATTCCGAAAAGGGCTATGCGGACGAGTGCGACCTCGGTCATCAGTATATGCCTGAGAGCCTTATTGACCCTAAAAGCACGCTTACGGGCGAGTCCCCCGTTATGCGCGACGTTGGCAACTGGTATTTCGACCTGCCCGCGTATAATGCCTTGCTCAAAGAATACACCGCGAAAATTTCCAAGCAGAAAAATGTGCGTCCGCTCGTTTCAAGCACGATTTCGGAATTTCTCTGCGACCCTGTTGTGCATATAAAAAATGAACTGCTTGACAAATACGAAGCCGTAAAGGCACAGCTCCCTGAACATGAATTTTTGGAGGAAAAGAAAAAGCCGTCGTTTACTATAGGGTTTAAGACCCTCAACGAAATGAACGAGGCGTGCGCAGTGCTTTCCGCGAACGGAATACGCTACCGCACGGGTAAGACGCTTGTTCCGTTCCGTCTTACGGGAAATATCGAGTGGGGTGTAAAGGCTCCCGTTCTTGAGGGCGAGGACCCGCTTACCGTATGGGTATGGCCTGAGTCGCTCTGGGCGCCGATTTCGTTCACAAAGGCTGTTCTCGAACAGCAGGGAAAAGATACGGAGGACTGGAGAAAGTACTGGTGTTCCAAAGACGCGCAGGTATATCAGTTTATCGGCGCGGACAACATTTATTTCTACGGCGTTGCGGAAATGGCAATGTTCATGGGACTTCAGAAGGGTGAAAATACCATCGACCCGTCCGACGGAGAAATGCAGCTTCCCATTCTCTGCGCGAACAATCACATACTGTTCCTCGACAAGAAAGCGTCCAGCTCTGGCGCGGTAAAGCCGCCTATGGCTGCCGACCTGCTGAATTATTACACCGCTGAGCAGCTTCGTATGCACTATCTCGGACTTGGACTTGGACAGCGCAGCGTAAGCTTCCAGCCGAAGCCGCTCAACCCGCAGGCAAAGCCCGAAGATCCAGATCCCGTTGTTAAGGACGGCTTCCTGCTTTCAAACGTGTTCAACCGCATAATCCGCACCTGCATTTACGCCTGCCAGAAATATTACGACGGCGTTATGCCTGTCGGAGAGGTTGACGAACAGGTTCTTGCGGACGCTAAAAAGGCGATACTCGACTATGAGCGTTTCATGTACCGCTTTGAATTTCATCAGGCAACCTACGTTCTCGACAGCTATATCCGCAAGGCGAGCAAGTACATGGCGAAAAATCTCGGCGACGCGGACAAGAACAATGACGACGAACTGCGCCGCAGAACGCTTGTCCAGCTGTTCCACATGATACGCACGGCGGCGGTTCTGCTTCACCCGATGGCACCGAAGGGAACCGAAATGATACTCGAATATTTACAGCTTGACAAGAGCTTCTGGAGCTGGGACAAGATCTTCGACACGATTTCTGATTTCACCGGAGGCAAGGATCATAAGCTGAAATTCCTCGAACCGAGAGTAGATTTCTTTACAAAGCATCCGAGTCAGTTTGCAGGCGCGGAGGAATAAACAAAAAATCCCGAAAAGAGCAGTCTTTTCGGGATTTGCTGATGATTTGTAAGGTGTAGTTAAAAAGTATGAAAATCGAAAAAGTTGAAAAGAATAAAAAGCGGTATATTTCTTTGCTGATGCTGGCGGACGAACAGGAAAGCATGATTGACCGATATCTCGAAAAGGGTACGATGTATGTGCTGGACGACAGCGGAGTAAAAGCCGAATGTGTTGTGACAGACGAAGGAAACGGCATTCTTGAAATAAAAAATATTGCCGTTGCTCCCGAATATCAGGGCAATGGGTACGGTAAAATTCTGATTGAGTTTATTGCCGCAAGCTATAAAGGCGGATATACCGTCCTTCGGGTCGGAACGGGCGACAGCCCGCTGACTGTGCCGTTTTATGAAAAATGCGGGTTTGTCCGTTCATATGTTGTAAAGGATTTTTTTACGGATAATTATGACCATCCGATTTATGAATGCGGTGTTTTGCTTAAAGATATGGTGTACCTGCAAAGAGAACTTTAGTACGCTTTATATGCTTTATCTGTATGGCGTAAAAAACGGTACAGTTTGCCGGCTGTACTGAAAAGCTGTTACTAAAAAATTCTTGAATGTCAATTTTGTGCTAGCAAGACGGCGGGGAAGCGCATATAATGTAAACGATAACATTCCGAGAGGTGAGCAAATGAAGACAACCTATAAACACACGCTTTTCGCCTGCTTTGTCGGTTATATCGTTCAGGCGATAGTAAACAACTTTGTGCCGCTGCTGTTTCTGACGTTTCAGGACAGCTACGGCATTTCCTACGGGAAAATCACGCTTCTTATCTCGATAAATTTCGGCGTTCAGCTCGTTATCGATCTGCTTTCGGCATTTTTTATCGACCGTATCGGCTATCGCAAATCCGCAGTTATTGCGCACGCTTTTTCTATTGTCGGGCTTGTCGGGTTGGCATTCCTGCCCGATATTTTCCCCGACCCTTTTGTCGGGCTTGTAACAACGGTCACGCTCTACGCAGTCGGCGGGGGTCTGCTTGAGGTGCTTATAAGCCCGATTGTCGAAGCCTGCCCCACCGACAACAAGGAAAAGGCGATGAGCCTGCTCCACTCGTTCTATTGCTGGGGTCACGTCGGGGTCGTGCTGCTTTCCACGCTGTTTTTCACCGTTTTCGGCATTGAAAACTGGCGCGTGATAGCCTTACTCTGGGCAGTTATTCCCGCCGCGAACCTTATTCTGTTCCTGCGCGTCCCGATAAACAGCCTTATTTCCGAGGATGAAAGCGGAATGAAACCCTCCGCACTGCTAAAAAACAAGCTGTTTTACATAATGTTCCTGCTCATGCTGTGCGCGGGAGCTTCGGAGCAGGGCGTAAGTCAGTGGGCTTCGGCATTCGCGGAGGCGGGACTCGGCGTGTCGAAATCCCTCGGCGACCTTGCGGGACCTATGCTTTTTGCGGTTCTTATGGGAACAGCGCGGGCAATATACGGAAAATTCGGACACAAGATAAACCTCGAAAAATTTATGCTTTTCAGCAGTATTCTCTGTATCTGCGCATACTTGCTTACCGCGCTTTCACCGAATCCTGTGTTCAGTCTTATCGGCTGCGGAGTATGCGGTTTTTCCGTGGGAATACTCTGGCCGGGAACATTTTCGCTTGCCTGCTCCGGGATAAAGGGCGGCGGAACGCTTATGTTCGCGCTTTTCGCACTTGCGGGGGATATAGGCTGCGCGACGGGACCCGCTGTAGTCGGAAATGCCGCCGAGCTGCTCGGCGGAAGCCTTAATCTTGGTATCCTCTGCGGGATAATTTTCCCTGTGCTTATGACGGGAGGACTGCTGCTGTACCGCCTGAGCAAAAAGCGCGATGGGGAGAAGCCTTGACGCTGATGCCCATATAGTGCGGAAACATGGCGTTTTTGTGCTTGCATACGGAGTTGGAATAAATTAAAATAAAAGAAAATAAAGTCCGAAAGGAAAGCATAATGAAGTACACAAATCCTGTTATAAAAGGCTTTTATCCCGACCCGAGCGTATGCTTTGCGAACGGGAAATATTACCTTGTCACAAGCTCGTTCCAGTACTTCCCCGGCGTTCCGCTTTTTGAGAGCGCCGACCTTGTGAACTGGCGGCAGATAGGGCATGTCCTGACGCGCAAAAGTCAGGTCATGCTCGAAAAAATAAACAGCTCCGGCGGCGTTTTTGCGCCGACCATACGATATAACAACGGCAGGTTCTACATGGTGACCACGAACGACACGACCCACCGAAATTTTTACGTTTACACCGACGATATCTACGGTGAATGGTCGGAGCCGATCGAGGTTGACCAGGGCGGGATCGACCCGTCGCTTTATTTCGAGGACGGACGCGCTTATTTTATGAGCAACGGCGCGGACGAGCGCGGAATACCCGGAGTTGTTCAATGTGAAATAAACATTGAAACGGGCGAAAAGCTTTCGCCGAGTACGACGATCTGGCAGGGTTCAGGCGGACGTTATCTTGAAAGCCCGCACCTTTACAGGATCGGTAAGTATTATTATCTCATGGCGGCGGAGGGCGGCACGGAGTACGGTCATATGGTTACCTGTGCGCGCGGCGAGAGCGTCTGGGGACCTTTTTCGGGAAATCCCGCGAACCCCGTGCTTACCAACCGCAACAAAGCGCCTTTTATCATTCAGGGTATCGGTCACGGCGACCTTATCTGCGATAAAAACGGCGACTGGCATATTCTCTCTCTGGGATTCCGTCAGATACATATGTGGCAGACGTTCCATCATCTCGGACGGGAAGTTTTTCTCACGCCCGTTCAGTTCGGTGGGGACGGCTGGTTCACGGCGGGAAACGACGGAACGACCGACGCGGAATATGAGATCGCGGGAGATTTCGCGCAGGAGGAAAAGCGGCTGTACACCTTTGAAAATACCGATTTCGGCATTGACTGGTGCTATCTGCGGCACCCGCACGAGGAGAACTATGAGCTGAGCGCAAGCGGCGCGGTTCTTTACGGAACGGATGTAACTCTGAACGAGGCGGATTCGCCCACGTTTATCGGACTTCGCCAGCGGGATTTCTGCTTTGAGCTTTCGGTAAATGCCGCAGTTGACTGCGGTGAGGGCGGCGTAAGCGTCTATATGGACGAGGGCGAGCATTATGATGTTGCGGTAAGGAAAAACGGCTCGGGATATGAAGCGCTGCTGCGGCTGAATATCGGGGGAATCCACCACGGAAACGAGCCGATTGGACTTTCTTCGGATAAAGCGGAGCTTGTAATAAAGGCGAATAATTTTTATTACAGCTTTTATGTCAGAGCGGACGGAAAGGAGCTTCCTCTCGGCGGCGGGCAGACAAGATTCCTTTCAAGCGAGGTCTGCGGCGGCTTTACAGGCGTTATTCTCGGGCTTTATGCGGTCGGTAACAACCGTGCGGAGTTCAGCGGGCTGAAAATAGAATACAAAAATGAATAATAAATATCCACCGGCTGCGTCGGTGGATATTTATTTTGCGGGAATTATTATTCGTATTTAGCCAGTGTCCGGTTTGTAATGAATGAAAAGCAAAGCCCGTATTTTTTCATTATGAAATAAATTCTATAATACGAAAAAATTTCCTGAAAACGTTTTGCAAAAATTGCCGCAGGGGCTTGAAAAAAAACAGCAAATGTAGTATTATTTAAATAATGTGCAAAGGAGGCGCTTACTGTATAATGGCACAAAAAAATTATGAAATAGATATGTGCAGCGGGAGGATTCTCCCGAAGCTGCTTAAATTTTCGCTGCCGCTCATGCTTTCGAGCGTTCTGCAGCTTCTTTTTAATGCGGCTGACATAATCGTAGTCGGAAATTTTGCCAGCGAACACTCTCTTGCCGCCGTAGGCTCCACGACCGCGCTGATAAATCTTGTTACTAACCTGTTTCTCGGACTTTCGACAAGCTCGAACGTTCTCTCGGCAAATTATATGGGCGCAGGCGACGACAACCGCTTAAGCAAAACGGTACATACATCGCTGCTCATAAGCGTTATAAGCGGACTTATCCTCACCGTTATCGGCGTCGCGTTTACCGAACAGATGCTGATATGGATGCAGACGCCTGATGAGGTTCTCGGTCTGTCCGCGCTCTATCTGCGTATATATTTCGGCGGAATGGTTGCGATGATGATATACAACTTCGGAAGCGCTCTGCTGCGCTCAAAGGGCGATACGAAGCGTCCGCTGTATTATCTCGCTTTTTCCGGGGTTGTAAACATTATCCTCAATCTTATTTTTGTTATCTGCTTTAAAATGGATGTCGCGGGAGTCGGGCTTGCTACGGTTATTTCTCAGTGCGTTTCTGCATTTCTCGTTGTGCGCTGCCTGTATAAGGAAACAGACGCGTTCCATTTCGACTTCCGCAAGCTGAAAATAGACAAAAAAATAATGAGCAAGATTTTCAGCATAGGTATCCCCGCGGGTTTTCAGGGCGTAGTTTTTTCACTTTCGAATGTTGTGATCCAGTCCTCGATAAACAGCTTCGGACCGATAGTTATGGCGGGAAGCGCGGCTGCGGCAAGCATAGAGGGCTTCGTATGGGTTTCGATGAACTCATTTTCGCAGGGCGCTCTCACCTTTACGAGTCAGAACATCGGAGCGGGAAAATACAGCCGAATAAACAAAATCGCGGTTATCGCATGCTCATGTGCGGCGGTCGCGGGGCTTGTTCTCGGTAATCTTGCATACCTTTTCGGACCGTTTCTGCTTGGAATTTACGATCCGCGCCCTGAAATAATCGAACCGGGACTTATACGTATGAGCCTTGTATGCGTGCTTTACTTCACCTGCGGACTGATGGACTGCATTGTCGGTTCTATACGCGGAATGGGCTATGCCGTTGCGCCTACGATAGTGTCGCTGCTCGGAGCGTGCGGTCTTCGCATACTCTGGATATTCACTGTATTCCGGATACCGGAATATCATACTGAATTTATGCTGTTTGTTTCATATCCGGTTTCGTGGGCGATAACTTTTCTTGTGCATTTTATCTGCTATATATTCATGCGGCGGAAATTCCCGAAGCAGGATGCGCCCGCGCGGCAGGATGGATAACGCGGCGGCGCACGGCAGGCTCGTGCGAAGCGCGAGCCTGCCGGTGTGCGGCGAAGCCGCACAGTAAGCGGACGCGAAGCGGGCGCGTGCGCCGCGAACCGGGCTGAGAAACGCGCCGTCAGCGAAAGTATAGGAGAAAAGCTGGGGTTGAGAAAGGCGCCGCCGGCGCAGAAAGATGAAAGGATTGACTGATATGATGGACTTTACAAGCTTCTACGCGGGGGGCAGCTTCGAGGCATACGAATACCTCGGCGCACACCTCGGTAAGAACGGCACGACATTCCGCACTTACGCGCCGAACGCCGTAAAGGTTTTCGTTATCGGCGAGTGGAACGGCTGGGAGGAAACGCAGGAAATGCTGCCCGTTATCGACGGCAATTTCTATGAGATAACCTGCTCCGAGGCAAAAGAGGGAATGCTGTACAAATACCGCATTTATCGCTACGACGGAAAATTTATCGACCACTGCGACCCGTATGGTTACGGGATGGAGCTTCGCCCGCAGAATGCTTCATATATACGCGATCTTGGCAAGTATAAATTCGGAGATAAAAAATGGATAAAAAACCGAGGAAATATTGCAGAAAAGCCAATGAACATTTACGAGCTGCATCTTGGCTCGTGGCGCAAAAAGGATAAAAAAAGCGAAACAGGCTGGTTTACATATGAGGAAATAGCTGTTCCGCTTGCTTCATACCTGAAAGAAATGGGCTATAACTACGTTGAGCTGATGCCTGTCTGCGAGCATCCCTCCGATCAGTCGTGGGGCTACCAGAATACGGGATACTTCAGCCCCACATCCCGCTACGGAACTGCGGAGCAGCTCATGTATCTGATTGACACGCTTCACAAAAGCGGAATAGGTATAATTCTCGACTGGGTTCCTGTGCATTTTGCAGTGGACAACTATGCTCTTGCCGATTACGACGGAACGCCTCTCTATGAGCACGGCTCGCCCGATATTGCAATAAGCGAGTGGGGAAGCTGCAACTTTGACCACAAAAAGGGCGAGGTAAAAAGCTTTTTGCAGTCGTCGGCGAAATTCTGGCTGAAGGAATTTCATTTTGACGGGCTTCGGCTTGACGCAATAAGCCGAATGATATATTGGATGGGCGACGAAAGGCGCGGAGTGAATCAAAGCGCGGTGGATTTTCTGAAAGGGCTGAATTACCGACTGCGCGATATGTTCCCCGACTGTATACTTATCGCTGAAGATTCAACGCAGTATGCGAGAATAACCGTTCCCGTAAACAGCGGCGGACTGGGCTTTGATTTTAAATGGGATATGGGCTGGATGCATGATACGCTTGAATTTTTCCAGAAGCCTGCGTCGGAACGCCGGGGCTGTTACCACAAGCTGACGTTTTCAATGATGTATTATCACAGCGACCGTTTTCTGCTGCCGCTTTCGCACGATGAAACTGTTCATGGAAAGGCAACGATTTTGCAGAAAATGAACGGCGAATATCCAGAAAAGTTTCCGCAGGCGCGCGCTTTTTATATGTATATGATGGCGCATCCCGGCAAGAAGCTTAACTTTATGGGAAATGAGTTCGGGCAGCTGAGAGAATGGGATGAGCGAGAAGAGCAGGACTGGTTTTTGCTTAAATATCCCGTTCATGATGCGTTCCTGCACTTCATGCGCGATCTGAACAAGCTGTATCTGAGGTATCCCGCGTTCTGGGCGAGAGATTACCGCGAGGACGGATTCCGCTGGGTGGAGTGCAGCCGAACAACCGATCTGGTATATGCTTTTGTGCGCACTGACGGAGAGCAGGAGATCCTTGCCGTGTTCAACCTTTCCGATTGTGAGCAGGCGTACAAGCTGCAAAGCAGTGCCGAGCTGCTCCTTTCCTCGGAAAACGATATTTACGGCGGCTCTGAGCATGAGCCGGAAAATCATACTGCAGAGGATATTGTCATGCTTCCGAGATATTCGTCTAAGTATTATTTGCTGAAAAAATAAAACCTCTTAACCCGTGAAGAATGTTTCACGGGTTATTTCAGCTGCAGAGCCTTAGTCCTGAAATTCTCATTTTGGTTAAATTTTTCTCAATAAATAAGCTGCGGACAAATTCTTTAAAATAAAGTATTATTAAAATCGGAGCAAAGTCTGATAAGCTAGATTAATCAGACTGCGACGATTTTAATTCGCATGATACAATCAAAAATTACGATTTTACCAACTGCAGGGAGCTGTACGATAAAATGCAGATTGACTGATATGAAGCGATTCATGATGATAAGCGTTTTATGACTGTCCTTGATAAAATATGAGAGCATTGTTAAAAAATAAACAGAAATTCCCCTATTCTTAATTTAACAAGGGAGTTTGTTAGGCATTATATCAGGGCGCATCTCGCAAAGATGATGAAGCATTCTTATATCTGTTTCTTTATTTTATTCAGCGCACCCTTTTCGAGCCGAGATACCTGAGCCTGGCTTATCCCGATTTCATTGGCAACTTCAACTTGTGTTTTTCCCTGAAAAAAGCGCAGATTGAGTATGCGCTTTTCGCGGCTTCCCAGTCCTGCGATAGCCTCTTTAAGCGCAATTTCTTCAAGCCAGTTCGTGTCGTCGTTTTTATCGCCGATCTGATCCATCACATATATTGTGTCTCCGCCTTCGGAGAAAACGGGCTCATAAAGTGAGATCGGCTCGGTTATGGCTTCCAGCGCGATTACAACGTCTTCACGTTTACATTCGATAAGCGCGGCAATTTCTTCTATTGTAGGTTCGCGTTTTTTTTCGGCGGTGAGCTGTTCTTTCGCTTGCATTGCACGATAAGCCATATCACGGAGCGAACGGCTTACTCGGATCTGTCCGGAGTCGCGGATATGACGTTTTATTTCACCAAGGATCATGGGAACGGCATACGTTGAGAATTTAACGCCAAATTCAAGAGAAAAATTGTCGATCGCTTTTATCAGACCGATACAGCCGACCTGAAACAGGTCGTCGGGATTCTCGCCTCTGCCCTGAAAACGCTGGATAACGCTCAGGACAAGGCGAAGATTGCCGTTTATAAGTTCTTCACGTGCTTTCTGATCGCCCTGTGCGACGCGCTTCAGCAGTTCGACTTTTTCAGATTCCTTCAGCACCTTCAGCTTTGATGTGTTTATGCCGCTTATTTCAACTTTTCCGTAATACATTTCGTTCACTCCCCGAAAAATCTTTCAGAAAAAGTATTGACTGCTCGTGCGGCAATATTCCGAGGTCTTATGTGGTAATTTATGGCGGGAAATTTGTTATGCTGTGAAATCGGATTTGTGGCGCGGCTTTTGAAAGCTCTGACATTTTTCGCTGTCTGCGAAACGCCGAGGGGCGAGGTTCGGCGATATTGCGCGGGGCGCACGCGCCGCGTTCCGGCGAAGCCGGAACGCGGCAGCGGCGGCTTCGCCGCCGCAAATGGGTTTCAGCGAAGCTGAAATCCATAGCGTGCGCCCTGCCTCGGGGGGATTGCTCAGTGCGCCGCAGGGCTGAGGGGAGCAGTATCCTTACGGCTGCGGCGTCAGCGTAAGTGGGAAAGAAAGCGGTGACAGCAAAAGCCGCATCGTGGGTGTATTTATGCTTCGTCTGCGGTTTCATACCGCCCGCCTCCTGAAGGAGCTTGTCCGCATTTTGCTTCGCAAAACGCTCCCTCGCCCCTTCGTCGGCGGGCGGCGCGGCTTTCAATTTCTCGCTTCTCACTAAATTCCCCGCAAAACGCCGCGCCCCTATGATACTGCTTCCCTCGCTGCGCAGCTCCGCGCCTCCCGAAATCCACGCGTCCTTTTCACAAGCTCAACAAAAATTTTTCAGGTAAATGTTGTAAAAATGAAAAGGCTTTGAAAGTTCGGGAAAAGCCATTGACAGCGGCGCATAAAGGGCGTATAGTTAAGTCAGGCAAAGAAAAAAGGACTTTTGGGGAGTGATTTTATGGCGGATTTTCAGGGCGTTTTCAAGCGCAGCGAGATAAAATATCTTGTTGATGAGGAGCGCTTCGGGGAGTTCATGGAAGAAGTGCTTCGGCATATGAAGCAGGATGATTACGGCAGGACTACTATATGCAGCATATATTTCGACACGCCGCAGTGGCTGCTGGTAAGGCGGTCGATAGAAAAGCCCGTGTATAAGGAAAAGCTCAGGCTGCGCACTTACGGGATACCGAACGAAGAAAGCGGCGCTTTTGTGGAGCTGAAGAAAAAATATAAAGGAATTGTCTATAAGCGGCGTATAAAGCTGCCGTACCGAGAGGCATTTGACTGGCTTTGCGGCGGGGAATGTCCGGAAAGCATTGGGCAGATAGGCGAGGAAATAAGCTGGTTTCTGGACAGCTATCAGGGCTTGCAGCCCGCCTCCGCGCTGTTTTACGACAGGGTGGCGCTTTACGGGAAAGACGATCCGCTGCTTAGGCTGACTGTGGACGAAAACATACGATTCAGGTGCGAGGACATAGACCTTGTCGAGGGTGACGCGGGAGTTCTTTTGACAAAACCGGGAGAGCGGCTGATTGAAATAAAAATTGCGGGCGCGATGCCGCTTTGGCTCGCGGAGCTGCTGAGTCGGCTTGAGATATTCCCGAAATCTTATTCAAAATACGGCAATACATTTCTTAATGTCCAAAAAAATATTTTTAAAGGAGAAAAAATTCATGTCTGATTTATTTTCAAGCGTTCTCGGAACGAAGCTCACCCTTGGTTCGTACCTTTTGTGCATAGCTGCCGCGCTGATCTGCGGCTTCCTTATCGCTTTGGCGGCGCGTGCCAAAACACGCACGACGAGAAGCCTGTTGGTTACACTTGTACTGCTTCCGAGCGCGGTTGCAACGGTAATAATGCTTGTAAACGGAAGCGTCGGAACAGGAATTGCTGTTGCGGGCGCATTCAGCCTTATACGCTTTCGCTCGGTACCGGGAAATGCGCGCGACATTGCCGCTATATTCATTGCCATGGCGGCGGGTCTTGCCTGCGGAACGGGATATATAGGCGTTGCGGCGGTGTTTGTAGTGATAATGTGTTTGGGTATTGCGGCTTTTTCGTTTTTTGGGAACCCTAAAAGCAAGCCTAGGGAGCTTCGCATAACTATTCCTGAAAATCTTGATTACAGCGGGCTGTTTGACGATTTGTTCAAGGAATACACCTCGGAATGCGAGCTTGAAAGCGTAAAAACAACCAACATGGGCAGTCTTTATAAGCTTCATTACAGCATTGTTCTTTCCGACCCGTCAAAGGAAAAGGAATTTATCGACAAGCTGCGCTGCCGCAACGGAAATCTCGAAATTTCGTGCGCAAAGGCGGAAACTCCTCCCGAACAGCTCTGAAAAAATATAAAAACGCCGCACGGAGTTTCAAAATACTCTGCGCGGCTTTTTATATATGAAAGTGCGGCGAAAAATATTTGCATATAAAAAGCTGCGGAAATGTTGCAAAACGGCGGGAATTGTGATATAATAATTGTGTTTTGATTTTGCATTATCCGCGGCATTTGCCGCAAAATAAATCAGGCGGAACAGGCTTCCCCATTCCGCCGATTTATAGAAAACGGAAAAGTAAACAGGCGCGGCTATTCATGAACAGCTTTTTACGGCTGTTACCGCACCTCTCCTCCGCTTTTTATCAGTTTATGCGGGAAGCCCGTTCGGTGTACGCCGGACAGCTCATTACACATTTGAAAGGATTTTTTATGCCCACGAAAGAAGAATTTCAGCGCCTCGTTCAGAAAGAAGCCGAAAAATATGAAGCGCTGATAAACAGAAAAAATGAAAAAACGGATTTTTACAACGGTGTTTACGACCGCTATAAATACCCCGTTCTTACGGCTGCTCATGCGCCGCTTATCTGGAAATATGATTTCAATTATGAAACGAATCCTTATTTTATGGAGCGTCTCGGCGTAAATGCTGCGCTCAATTCCGGCGCTGTAAAGCTCAACGGAAAGTATTGTCTTATCGTGCGCGTTGAGGGCAGCGACCGCAAGTCGTTCTTTGCTGTCGCGGAGAGCGATAACGGAATAGACGGCTTCCGTTTCCGAGATTATCCCGTGCAGCTCCCCGACACCTGCCCCGAAGAAACGAACGTTTACGATATGCGCGTTACTCAGCATGAGGACGGTTGGATTTACGGCGTTTTCTGCTCCGAAAGCAAGGACACAGAAAGCAATGACCTTTCCGCAGCGGTTGCGCAGGCGGGAATTGTCCGCACAAAGGATCTTGTTACATGGGAGAGACTTCCGAATCTTAAGTCGCGCTCTCCCCAACAGCGCAATGTAGTTCTTCACCCTGAATTTGTTGACGGAAAATATGCGTTCTATACCCGCCCGCAGGACGATTTCATCCAGACGGGAAGCGGCGGCGGAGTATGCTTCGGACTTTGCGAGGATATAACCAACCCTGTGATCTGCACCGAGGAAACAGTTATCAGCCCCAGAGTTTATCACACTCTCACCGAAGTCAAGAACGGCGCGGGAGCTGTTCCGATAAAGACTCCTAAGGGCTGGATACACATTGCGCACGGCGTTCGCAACACGGCGGCGGGTCTGCGCTATGTGATTTATGTTTTTGCTACCGACCTGAACGCCCCGTCGAAGCTGATTGCTTCTCCTTCGGGACTTTTCATTGCTCCGCACGGCGAGGAGCGCGTCGGCGATGTTTCAAACGTTGTGTTCACAAACGGCGCGATAGTTGACGACGACGGAACGGTGTTCATTTACTATGCTTCAAGCGACACGCGTATGCATGTTGCCACAACGACGATAGAAAAGCTCATGGACTACACGTTCAATACCCCCGAGGATCCGCACCGCTCGGCTGACTGCGTAAAACAGCGCTGCGAGCTTATAAGCAGGAACCTTGAACTGCTCAAAAAATAAAATAAACAGATACGCACCGTGCAGGCTCTCCCTGCACGGTGTTGTACAGAAAGGAAATCTTTATGAGAAATGTCTGCGATATGATCAGGCGGCAGGTAGAGCCTAATTTCATCAACCTTGAAACGGCTATACGGACCTATGACAGAGATGCGCTTGCCTGCGGCGCGCCCGCGTGGAGATATGTCTATCACACCATTCATTCGGCGGACAAGTGGTTTTTCAACCCGTCGGTTTTCACCGAGCCGCAGTTTCATGAGCAGGGCATGGACAATCCTGATACGCCGTGCGAAGCGGTTCTCAGCGACGATCTTTTGCTTGATTATCTGCACGCTGTCCGCGAAAAAACGCTCGCGTATCTGGACAGCCTTACCGACGAGGAGCTTAACAACTGTCCCGAAAACTGCGAATACACGCGTCTTGAGCTTATTATCATGCAGTTCCGCCACATTTCGGTACATACGGGTATGCTCAACGGGCAGACTATCGAACGCACAGGCAGGTTTCCTGTTTATGTGGGTCCGACCGACTCTTCCACGCGGCTTTCAAGGGGATATTTTGAGGAGTGAGGGGCGCGCAGCGCGGTTTGCGAAGCAAAACGCGCTTCATGCGGCGACAGCCGCATGATTGTTCCGCCGCGCTGAAAGCGCGGCGGAACACGCGCGCCCGCGGGAAGAGGCGAGCGAAGCGAGCAGTGTTGGGGTCAGCATAGGTGCGCAGAGGAGAAGCGTGCCGAAAGAAGCGCCTGCCGAAGCGCGGCATTATCGTAAGTGTGGGAGAGCAGGCGATTGAGAAAGCCGCGGCGGACGCCGATGAGGGGGTGAGCCGAGCCGATTTGCGAAGCAAAGCGGCGGCGAGCCCCCTCAGGAGGCGTCCGCATATCTGTAATAAAGCAAAAAAGCCGACGGGTGTGGTGCTGACCTCCCACTACCCGGCGGCTTTTGTTATCCCCGTTTCCTCTCTCACTTTGGCTAACGCCGCCGTCCGCACACAGTGCTTCCCTCGCTGTACGGCTCGCCCGCATTTTGCTTCGCAAAATGCCCCGCTCGCCGCCCCACCCCGGCAAAATTGGCGGGACGTGCGCACGTGCTGCGGTTCGGCAAAGCCGAACCGCAGCGGCAGCGGGGCGAAGCCCCGCTGCCCGTTTTCGCGCAGCGAAAACGCGTGCGCCCGTGTGCGTTATGCCTTGCTTGTCAGAAGAAAGTCGAAAACCTCGCCGAAAGAAGCGCCGCTTTGTGCGAATTCGTCGAGAGTACCGTTTTTGTACAGCTTTCGGGCAAGCGTGACCGCTTCGGGGCAGGTTTCGGCGAAGCAGGCGATAACTGCGTTTTCCGAGCCGCCGCTGAGCTTCAGCTCGAAATAAGATTGCATTGTAAGCTGGACAGATTGAAGCTCGCCGTCGTCGAAAATGACCTCGATTCCTTTGGATTTTATGTACGGGTCGCTTTCGCGGTAATGAACCGCGCCGCAGTGTGAATCACGCGCGGCTACGCGCAGATGACGGAAATTGCTCATGACGAACGTTCCCATGCACATGGGGCAGGGCTCCATGCACGCGTACAGGGTGTAGTTTTTCACGTTCGGAAACGTCGAGGTGTCGAGCTGCGAAAGGCAGTCCGTTTCCGCGTGCGCGATACGGTCGTTGCCGTGTCTGATTTCCCTGACCTTGTTGCGCCCGACGCAGGTCATGCCGCCGTTTTCGTCGCATATCGCCGCGCCTATCGGTATCGAGCCGTTCCTGAATGACTCCCAGCCTGCTTCAAATGCCGCTTTCCATGCCGCGGAAATGTCGTTCCACATATTTTTGCGCTCCTTTTGAATTTTGTGTATTTGTGGTATTCGGGCTTGCTTTGCCCATAATTTATTTTAACATATACCGGTCGGCTTGTAAAGAAACATTGTCATATTTTTGCCAAAAAACTTGTAAAAATCTTTTTATTATGGTATAATAGACCTATATGTTCAAAAAAAGTAACAAGGAATGGTAAAATGAGCAAGAAAGCATACGACGATAACAGTCTTGTTTCGCTGAAAGGTCCCGACCAGGTGCGAAAGCGCCCGGCGGTAATTTTTGGTTCGGACGGCGTTGAGGGCTGCCGCCACTCGGTTTTTGAGATTTTGTCCAACTCAATTGACGAGGCGCGCGAGGGTTACGGAAAAGTTATAAAAATAACCCGCTATCTCGACAACTCGATCGAGGTTGCCGACGAAGGACGCGGCATACCGATTGATTTCAACAAAAACGAGGATAAATACAACTGGGAGCTTGCGTTTTGTACGCTTTACGCAGGCGGAAAGTACGACAATAATGGCGGCGACAACTATTCGTTCGCGCTCGGTCTGAACGGTCTGGGACTTTGCGCTACGCAGTTTTCGTCCGAATATATGGACGTTGAGGCGGACAACGGAACGTGGCATTATTCGCTGCGCTTTGAAAAAGGCTTTAACGTCACTCAGCAAAAGGAAGAAAAGGGCTTTATCCGCACCAAATCCACGGGAAAAACCGGCACGGTCATACGCTGGAAGCCCGACCTTGACGTATTCACCGATATAAATATCGGCGATGAATATTTTGACGACATTCTCCGCAGACAGGCTATCGTCAACGACGGTCTGCTGTTTATCTACCGCACCGAGCAGGAGGACGGTTCGTTCTCGGAAAAGCACTTCCGTTATGAACACGGCATAAACGACTATTTAAAGGAAATCGTCGGGGACAGCGCTATCGGAACTCCCCAGGACTGGAGCGCTCAGCGGCAGGGCCGCGACCGCGAGGATAAGCCCGAATATAAGGTCAAGCTGCATGTTGCGGTCGCTTTTTCCAACAAGGTAAAGCTTATCGAGCATTATCACAATTCAAGCTGGCTCGAACACGGCGGAAGCCCCGACAAGGCTATGCGTCAGGCTTTCGTTTCCCAGATCGACAGCTATCTTAAAGCCAACAATAAGTACAATAAGGACGACGGAAAAATAACATTCGCGGATATTGAAGAGTGCCTTGTATTTGTTTCGTCGAACTTTTCCACTCAGACAAGCTATGAAAATCAGACGAAAAAGGCGATAACCAACAAGTTCATTTACGAAGCTATGACCGAATGGCTCAAGCATTCGATAGAGGTCTATTTTATCGAAAATCCCGACGAAGCGCTGAAGATCTGCGAACAGATAATGATAAACAAGCGCGCTCGTGAAAATGCCGACCGTATCCGCCAGAATGTAAAGAAAAAGCTGACTGGAACGCTCGACCTCAGCAACCGCGTTGAAAAATTCGTAGACTGCCGCAGCAAGGATACCTCTAAGCGCGAAATATATATCGTGGAGGGCGACTCGGCGTTAGGCTCGGTAAAACTGGCGCGCGACTCGGAATATCAGGCGGTAATGCCTGTGCGCGGAAAGATACTTAACTGTCTTAAAGCAGGCTACGACAAGATATTCAAAAGCGAGATCATAACCGACCTTATAAAGGTTCTCGGCTGCGGAGTTGAAGTTAAAGCGAAGCAGAACAAGGATATTGCGGGGTTCAATCTGGACGCGCTGCGCTGGAACAAGGTCGTTATCTGCACCGATGCGGACGTTGACGGCTTCCAGATACGCACCCTTATCCTCACCATGCTCTACCGCCTTACCCCTACGCTTATCGAAAAGGGCTATGTCTATATCGCGGAATCTCCGCTTTATGAAATAAACGCAAAGGAAAAGACATATTTTGCATATACCGAGGCGGAAAAGACGAAAATTCTTGCCGAACTTGAAGGGCAGAAGTACACTATACAGCGCTCGAAAGGTCTTGGTGAAAACGAGCCCGAAATGATGTCGCTCACGACAATGAATCCCGAAACGCGCCGCCTTATAAAGGTTCTTCCGACAGACGCGGAGCAGACGCAGGCGATGTTCGACCTGCTGCTCGGAGACAATTTACAGGGGCGCAAGGACTATATCCAGGAATTTGGCAGCAAATACCTCGACGACCTCGATTTAAGCTGAAAGGAGAGAAAAACGCATGAAAAAAATACCGAAAAAAACAGAGCGTTCCTCCGTGAAAAAAAGCAATGCATACATTGAGGGTGCGGGTATTGTCGAACAGAAAAATATTGTCGAAACGCTTGAAACGAACTATATGCCGTATGCAATGAGCGTTATCGTTTCGCGCGCCCTTCCCGAAATAGACGGCTTTAAGCCCTCGCACCGCAAGCTGCTGTACACAATGTACAAAATGGGACTGCTTACGGGCGCGAGAACGAAGTCCGCAAATATCGTCGGACAGACAATGAAGCTCAACCCGCACGGCGACATGGCTATTTATGAAACAATGGTGCGTCTTGCGCGCGGAAACGAGGCGCTGCTGCACCCGTTTGTGGACAGCAAGGGAAACTTCGGAAAGGCGTATTCGCGCGATATGGCGTTCGCCGCGTCACGATACACGGAAGCGAAGCTTGACCCGATATGTAATGAGCTTTTCGGGGATATTGACAAGGACACGGTCGATTTTGTCCCGAACTATGACAACACAATGACCGAACCGTCGCTTTTTCCCGTGCGCTTTCCGTCGATACTCATAAATAATAACATAGGTATCGCGGTTTCGATGGCGAGCAATATCTGTTCGTTCAATCTGCGGGAGATATGCGAAACGACGATCGCGCTGATGAAAGACCCCGAACACGACGTTTCCACGACCTTACAGGGTCCCGATTTTCCCGGCGGCGGATATATCCTCTACGATGACGCGGAAATGCAGCAGATTTACCGCACAGGACGCGGTTCGTTCAAGGTCCGTGCGAAATATACCTACGACAAGAGCGAGAACTGTATAGAGGTTACGGAAATTCCGCCGACAACGACCGTTGAAGCGATAATCGACAAGGTCCTCGAACTGGTCAAGGCGGGAAAAATAAAGGAAATTTCCGATATACGCGACGAGACCGACCTTTCCGGTCTGAAGCTGACGTTCGACCTGAAAAAGGGAGTTGAACCGGAAACGCTTATGAAAAAGCTGTTCCGCTATACGCCGCTCCAGGACAGCTTTTCGGCGAACTTCAACCTGCTTATAGCGGGAACTCCGCGCGTTCTCGGAGTTTATGACATCCTTAGCGAATGGATAGCCTTCCGCATGGAGTGCGTAAAGCGAATGGTGTTTTTCGAGCTGAATAAGAAAAAGGACAAGCTGCATTTACTGCTTGGTCTGCAGAAAATACTGCTCGATATCGACAAGGCGATACGCATTATCCGCGAAACAAAAGAGGAATCAGAGGTCGTTCCGAACCTTATGATAGGCTTCGGGATAGACGAAATACAGGCGGATTATGTTGCTGAAATAAAGCTGCGCCACATAAATCAGGAATATATTTTAAAGCGCACCGACGAGATAGGCAGCCTTAAAGACGACATAGCCGAAATGGAGGAAACGCTTGAAAGTCCGCGCAGGATAAAGCAGCTGATCATCAAAGAGCTTACAGAGATCGCCGAAAAGTACGGTCAGCCGCGCCGCACTAAGTTCGCGGAAATTGAAGCTGATACCGCAGAAGCCGAGGAGGAAATTCCCGACTACCCGCTTAATATTTTCCTCACAAAGGAGGGGTATTTCAAGCGCGTTACGCCGCAGTCGCTCCGCATGAGCGGCGAGCATAAGCTGAAGGAGGGCGACTCTCTCGTATTCTCCGAGGAGCTTTCAAACCGCACGGAGCTGCTGTTCTTTACGGATAAATTTCAGGTGTACAAGTCGCGTGTAAGCGACTTTTCCGACACGAAAATAAGCACGCTCGGAGATTATATACCCGCGAAGCTGGATTTTGACGCGGACGAAAAAATAGTACAGCTTATTGCGACGAACGATTATCACGAAAATCTTGTGATGTTCTTCCGCAACGGAAAGTGCGCGAAAGTCCCGCTTTCTTCGTTTGAAACAAAGACAAAGAGAAAGAAGCTCTCAGGCGCATATTACGACGGCTCGCCGCTTGTGGCAATGTATAAGATTGACGGCGATGCGGACTTTATTTTGCAGTCCGACGCGGGAAAGCTGCTGATCTTCTCGACGATGCTTGTTCTCCCGAAAGCCTCTCGCGGTACGCAGGGCGTTCAGGTGATGCGGCTTACGAGGGCGGAGCTTGAAAGCGCGCGCCCGTTCGCCGAGGGAATCGTAAAGCACTCTGAGGAATATGTTACGAAAACCATTCCCGCTGCGGGAACCGCGGTAAAATTCAGCCTCGGTCAGCTCGAATTTGAATAATCCTGTTGAAATTTACGCGCAGGCGTGGTATAATGATAATGCAAAAGAAAAAATTTACATCGAAAGGATTTTACTATGCTTACTGACATCGAGATTGCGCAGAGCGCAAAAATGCTCAAGATCAAGGATATTGCCGAAAAGCTCGGAATTGCAGAGGACGAGCTTGAACCCTACGGACATTACAAAGCGAAAATCTCCCAGTCCTGTATTGAACGCTGCGGGGAGCTTCCCGATGGCAAGCTTGTTCTTGTTACCGCGATAAATCCGACGCCTGCCGGCGAGGGCAAGACCACGACAAGTATAGGTCTTTCCGAGGGTATGCACAAGCTCGGAATTAACTCCGTTTTAGCGCTCAGAGAGCCTTCTCTCGGTCCGGTTTTCGGTGTGAAGGGCGGTGCTGCGGGCGGCGGTTATGCACAGGTAGTACCGATGGAGGACATTAATCTGCATTTTACGGGAGATATGCACGCGATAACCGCAGCCAACAACCTTCTCTGCGCACTGCTGGACAACCATATTCAGCAGGGCAACGAGCTTCGTATCGACCAGCGTCAGATTCAGATAAAGCGCTGTCTTGATATTAACGACCGCGCGCTGCGCAGCTGTATTGTCGGTCTGGGCGGGCGCATGGACGGCATTCCGCGGGAGGATCATTTCTGCATTACGGTTGCGAGTGAGATAATGGCTATTCTCTGCCTTGCCAATGATCTTGATGATCTTAAGGAACGCCTCGGACGGATTCTTATAGCGTATACCTATGACGGAAAGCCCGTTTACGCGCGCGACATAAAGGCGGTAGGCTCTATGGCGGCTCTGCTCCGTGACGCAATAAATCCGAACCTTGTACAGACTTTGGAAAATAATCCCGCGATAATCCACGGCGGTCCCTTCGCAAATATAGCTCACGGCTGCAACAGCGTAAGAGCGACAAAGCTGGCGCTTAAGCTTGGTGATTACTGCATTACCGAAGCGGGCTTCGGCAGCGACCTTGGCGCGGAGAAATTCTTTGATATAAAATGCCGTTTTGCGGGACTGAAGCCCGACTGCGTTGTCCTTGTCGCAACTATACGCGCGCTTAAATACAACGGCGGAGTTCCCAAGGCAGAGCTTTCTTCCGAAAATCTCGCGGCGCTCGAAAAGGGAATTGTAAATCTCGGAACGCATATCGAAAATATGCAGAAATACGGTGTTCCGGTAGTCGTCGCGGTAAATCATTTCTATACCGATACAGACGCGGAAATAGCGTTCGTTACCGATTACTGCAAGGCTAAGGGAGTTGAGGTCGCGTTCTCGGACGTGTTCTTAAAAGGCGGAGAAGGCGGCGTTGAGCTTGCTAAGGCTGTTGTCAGAACAGTTGAAGAAAAGGAAAGTCATTTTGCTCCGATTTACGACGAAAAGCTTCCGATAAAGGAAAAGCTCTGCATTATCGCAAAGGAAATTTATCGTGCAGACGGCGTTATTTTTACAGCGAAGGCTGAAAAGGAAATAAAGAAGATCGAGGAACTGGGCTGCGGAAATATTCCTGTGTGCGTTGCGAAAACCCAGTATTCGCTTTCAGATGATCCCGCAAAGCTCGGAAAGCCGGAAAACTTTGAGATAACGGTTCGTGACGTTAAGCTGTCTGCCGGCGCGGGCTTCGTGGTTGCGCTTACGGGCGACATTATGACCATGCCGGGTCTGCCGAAGGTTCCTGCGGCGAATAATATAGACGTTGCGGGCGACGGAACCATTTCGGGACTGTTCTGATGACGATAAAGACAAATTCGGTTGAGGAAACGCTTGCGGCGGCGGAAAAGCTTGCCGCGCAGCTCAGTGCGGGTGACATAATTCTCTATACGGGCGAAATGGGCGCGGGAAAAACGCATTTTACCAAGGGTATCGCGCGGTATTTCGGCATAAAGGAGGGTGTTTCAAGCCCTACTTTTGCGCTTGTAAACGAATATCACGGCGAAAAAATGAGCGTTTTTCATTTTGACTTGTTTCGTATAAGCAGCTATGACGACCTGTATGCGATAGGTTTTTTCGATTACCTTGACCGCGGCGGTATTTTAGCCGTTGAATGGAGCGAGAACATTCCCGGTCTTGCCGGCGAGCTGGAAAACGTATGGACGGTCGATGTAAGAAAAACCGGCGAAAACAGCCGCGAAATAACCATTCTGAAGAAGTGATTATATGAAGATTTTAGGAATTGACACCTCGGCGGCTGCGGCTTCCTGCGCGGTATGCGAGGTTGGCGAGCGCCCTCTCGTAATAGCGCAGGGGCAGCTCAACACAAAGCTCGTCCATTCGCAGACGCTTATACCGTTTATGGAATCGCTGCTGAAATGCGGGGGAATTTCCCTCGGCGACATTGACGCGTTCGCGGTATCTGCGGGTCCCGGTTCATTTACAGGGCTGCGCATAGGAGTTTCCGCGATAAAGGGCATGGCGTATGCGCTGAAAAAGCCGTGCAGACAGGTTTCCACGCTGCTTGGGCTTGCTTATAATTTTACCGTTACGGACGCGGTCGTGTGCGCGGTCATGGACGCGCGGTGCAGCCAGGTGTTCAACGCGTTGTTCCGCGTGAAAAACGGTGTGGTAGAGCGGCTTACCGACGACAGAGCAATGTTTATCGACGAGCTTGGCGGTGAGCTGAAAGATTACAGCGAGCGCGTTATTCTTGCGGGCGACGGCGCCGACCTGGTTTATTCAAAGCTCGGCGGCGGGAACATTGAAGCTGCGCCCGCGACGCTGAAATATCAGAATGCGGTCGGGGTGTGCTTTGCGGCGGAGAAGCTGCCCGATACAGACCCGGCGGCGCTTATGCCTGTTTATCTGCGGCTGCCGCAGGCGGAGCGCGAGCGCCTTGAACGTGAAGCAAAGGAAAGGGAAGGTGCAAAATGATTTATGTAGGATGCGACCACGGCGGTTATCAGCTAAAACTGGAGCTGATGAAATACCTCGAAGCGAACGGGTTTGAGTTCACCGATATGGGTTGTAACGGCGAAAGCGTAGATTACCCCGACATCGCCGAAAAGGTGTGCGA
>Ga0129308_1000483_pt1 | contig 58166 bp, 47 predicted proteins | sample L827metagenome_FD_94440 | JGI IMG/M metagenome (GOLD analysis project Ga0129308, IMG submission 94440) | Ring-tailed lemur group fecal microbial communities from Wisconsin, USA - L827 metagenome | ecosystem: Host-associated > Mammals > Digestive system > Large intestine > Fecal | place: USA...
CAGGCATAGCGATAGTTATGTCTGTTTCTCATGTCTATTTTAATTCTTTTCAGATAATATTTACTTTTCAAAGTTCAATGCCAGCTATGCTGGCTATAATCACTCAGGATTCCGAGAGATTATCGTTTGTTGTCCAGCATCTCAGCTACTTTTTTCTGTTGTGACGGGTACAGATGCCCATAAGTGTTCAATGTCATCTGAATATCTTTGTGTCCCAGTCTCTCCTTGATAATCAATGGCTCTACGCCCTGATAGATCAAATATGCCACATGGCTATGCCGGATATCATGCACTCTGATTGGTTTTACACCGGTCGATGCTTCATATTTCTTGAGACGTTTCTGCAGTGTTCTCGCTACAATCGGAAACAACCTCTGATCTTCCGGAAATCCATAATGTTTTTTCGCATACTCCTGCACCTCTTCCTTAAGAAAATTCGGAACATCAATGGTACGGACCGAATTTTCTGTTTTTGGAGTATCGATCACATCTCTTTTCCTGATCCGGTTATAAGTCTTATTGATATGCAGGAGATTACCACCCATATCAAAGTCCGAAAGACTCAATGCCAGAAGTTCTCCTTCCCTGATTCCTGTCCAGAACAGAATTTCAAATATCAGATAATCTTCACTCCCCTGCTCAATCCCGGCAATAAATCTGTCGTATTCTGCCTTCGTCCAGAATTCCAGCTTGTTGGCATCTGATTTCCCCATCTTTTTTACTTTCTTACATGGATTTTCCTTCAGATTGTAAATTTTCTGTGCATGATTAAACAGTGCATTTAACTGATTCTGGATCATACGCTCATAAGTCTTGCTGTATCCTTTTTCCTGAATGGTATTCTGCCACTGGATAATCTCTGCCGGTGTGATCTCATTCATTTTTCTTGTCCCAAAAGACGGAACAATATGCTTGTTCATCATGTGCTGCTTATTACGGATTGAATTTTCTTTCAGTTCATTCTTTTTATCTTCAAAATAAACTTGAATAAAACTGTTCATCTCCATCTTCATATCCGCTGCAGTCTTTCTTATGAATTCCTTCTCATAATTCAATGCTTCTTTCTTAGTCTTGAACCCTCTTTTCAGCTTCTGCGTTTTCTTTCCTGTCCAGTCAACATAACGGAAGCTCACATATCAGGTTCCCTGTGTTTTGTCTTTGTAAGCTGACATCTTAAATCCTCCTTCATACTGCTCTCTGAGAGCATCCATAAAATTTTGTTTCCCAGTAGGGACGTGGAATCTTTCCACGAACTGCCACATATCCTTCCTTTGCCAGTTCATCATTGAGCTGCTTCAGAATAGAATATGCTTTACTGCGTTTCACACCTAATTCTTCCATGACATCATCAACGGTCATCATATAATTAGTTCTCATAGCGTCCTCCTTTCCAGTCACTTTTGTGACTCTTTCGTTGTTCTCTTATAATAATTCACTTTTGTGAATTTGTCAATAAACATTTGCGAATTTATTTTTTCCATTCCATACCTATTGCTTGCGTATCGGCAATTTGTTAAATCTCACTCTTTTGTATCATTCACTTTTGTGCTAGAATAGAAGCACAAATATTATTAAGGAGGCAGCATTATGGTTGGCAAAAAAATCCGGGCATTCCGGGAATTTAGAGGATACAGTCAGATACAGTTAGCCGAGCTGTCCGGCATTAACGTAGGAACAATCAGAAAATATGAACTGGGAATCCGGAATCCGAAACCGGATCAGTTAGAAAAGATTGCAACTGCACTGGGATTAAATGTAAGTGTTTTTCTGGATTTTAATATTGAAACAGTCGGAGATGTACTCTCTCTGTTGTTTTCTATTGATGATTCGGTGAACCTCTCACTTGCTGAAACACCTGAGCAGAAGGTTGCACTGACATTCGAAAATCCTACAATGCAGGACTTTTTCAGGAAATGGTGTCAATTTAAAAATGTCTATGAAAAGGAAAAAGCTGAAATATTAGCTATTGAAGATGAAGATAAAAGACAGGCAGAACTGGATAAACTGAACGCTACCCAGGAAGAATGGAAATTGCGTGCTATGGGAACAACGATAGGGTGTCACACTATTGTTAAGAAGGGCACAGATGGTAATGACATTAAGACATATGATCTGACTTAATCCACACCCATATCTGTGATATATGAACAAATCCACTGTATCTGTTATCAAATTGGTGAAAATTTCATATTTTGTTATCATTCTGTTATCACAAACGGTTGTTAGGATAATCTCCCGGCAACCGTTTTTCTTTATCATTCGTTATTCTTTTCCGACTTATTTAACTTTTTTAAGCAACAGAAAAACCCGTAGAACCGAAGTTCTACGGGTATCTTACGTTTGGACACAACGTTATCTTGCGATAACAAATCTATTTTCAGATTGTATTACTCGATGATTGTAGCAACACGTCCTGATCCTACAGTACGTCCACCTTCACGATACTTTAATATCATTTTACCTCATATTTTTTATGGTTTTCTCTCCAAAATACAGTGAAAAACGACTGATTTGTACTATTTATTTTTATTTGCCTGATTTCTTGGCACCGTTTTGGCACCGGAAGCCTCAGTCAAAAAGCTTCTCTTCTGCTGTTTATACTCTTCTCTATCAGCTTTAATTTATAGCCAAAAAGCAGCCAGTTTTTCATATAAATAATTTCTAATAACTTTTATCGCCTTTCTTCAAAGGAGAAAACGTAATCTTATTTGCCAAAAGAAAAAGAATTATTATTACAATACCAAATCCCACAAAAAGTGAACTTGTATCAACAACAGTAACTTTGTATATAATACTAATCACAAAAGATACCACTGGCGCGCATGCGTATGTAAGTGAAAATCGAATTGCAGAAACACGTCCTATATATTCTTTAGTAACTTCTTTTACAAATTTCACTTGTACATAAGTAATCATTAATCCCAATGCTGCACCAATTATTATCGAACCGATTAGCAACAGTAATTTTTGAGTTATAGGATTTGCAATATATTTTGAAACAAATGCAATAAAAACATAGTATACACCTAAAACAATTCCACAAAATGTAACAAGTGTATTATTTTTTTTCTCCTCTTTCATTTTTGCAAAAGTCAATGATCCCAAAATAGTACCAATAGTTACGCTTACACTTAGTAATGAAACAATTTTGGCATCTCCACTAAACATTTCTCTTGCAATCGGGGCGAGCAGTGCATCAAATGGAACCACTGCTGAATTAATTAGAATACATAAAAAACATAGTTTTAATAGCTTCTTATGGTCAAATACATAACTAAATCCATCTCTAAGCGAAATTAAATATTCTCTGCCAATTATTCGGTTTGTCTTCTTTTCTTCTTGAACAGAAAATTCTATTTTTACTATAAGCAACGCTGATATTAAAAATATCAAAGCATCTATCGCTAAAGAAATACCTATTCCAAATGAACTAATCACTATGCCTGACAAGCCAGTTCCAACTAATACTGCTATTTTGGTACAAGACACATTGACACTTACACCTTTATCATAATGTTCATTAGGAAGTACATGCTGAATAACTGCTACCCCTGCTGGCATATGAAATGCTTCTATTAATGAAATGGATATTGTCATAAAAACCAATATTAATGGTGAAAGCATGTTTTGTGTATATACATATAATATATACAAAACTAACAGAACTCGAGCTATATCTGAAAGTACTAACACTTTCTTTTTATTCATATTCTCGACTAATGGACCTATAAATGGTTGAATAATTACAGAAGTAGCTTGATTAATACCAAAAATAATCGCAGACCACCCTGCACTATTTGTAAGTAAATATACCAACCATGTAAAAAGTATTGTATCTAATGAATCACCACATCGATTAATGATATTAGAAATCAGCAGATAAACGTAATTGTGGTTATGATACAACTCATGTTTGTTCATACCTGTTTCCTCTCTCTACTTTCTTATTTATTTTGCACAAAAAGCCTCTATTTTAGCTGTTTGTACAATAATTCACAAAATTGTAAGCAATGATAAGCATTCATAATAGATGGAATCTGTGTCATTTCAGTTGCGATCCACTTCGTTTTCCAGTCAGAAGGGTACACGAAATAAAACGTCATCCTTTTTTGAAGGCGAATCTGTGTTCCCTTCTTCCCTATACCTGCTAACCTCTCATGTCTAACAGGATTATCCTACTATTAACCGGGATCTAAATCCCTTCGTCCAGCCTGCCTATAGTAGTATGCAGCCTCTGCTCCTATTTATTTTGATTATACACTTCTTATTTTCAAATATCAAATTAGTTTCATTATTTATCAGAAAATTTTAGTTTCAAATTCTTATTTTATTCGTAACATAAATTCTGCTTTCTACGCATACATCATTTCGCTTAACATTATCTCCTCCACGCATTTCAGAATATTATTCATCAGCCCCTACCCTAGCTTCCTTATACACCTTCCTCAATATTTCCGGTAACAGCATAAACTGATAGTTGGCGGACTTATTTTCCTTTAAATATATTTTACGCAACATTCCATACCTTCTATCTATTCGTACCCTCCTTATCTTGCACCTTTGTCATATCTCTTTTTTAGTGCCTTTCTTATTTCATATTCTTCTATCTCCCGATTTCTCTCTGCTTGAACAAGCATATCCGCCTTATTCTCGCCAACTGCTCGTTTCAATCGGTAATAATCCTGATTTTCTTCTTTAAGACTGTCGATTACCTCTATCTGCTCCTGATTCCGCATAGCTAACATTTTGTTTGAACTCTCTAATCTGTTATATTTATACTGAACTCTATCAACTTCTTCACGAATTTTGATATATGCCAGATATAAGCTATATAGTAATTCCTTCAATTTTCCAATCACTGGCTTTGCCTTCTTCTCTCGATAGGTTTTAGCAGATTCCAGAAAATCTGCTTCTGGAAGCACTTCATCTATGGGTTTAGAAAACTCCCCAGCATATCGCCTTATATTATCTGCAAGAGGAGCTATCCGTTTAAGCTGTTTTTCATATTTCTCGGCTTGTTTCTTTGATTTTTCTGCTTCTTTTTCTGTTTTATCCAAATTATCCTGAACCTTACAAATATCCTTCTCAAGTTCATCCAATTGGTCAAGCATCCTCTCATTTATTTCTTCCATCACCACTTTGCGTTCTTCTAGTCTGGCATTTTTTTCCTCCAACCTAGCTTTTTGAACTTCTAACTCTGCAACTTCCTTTTTGCGTTCTTTTTTCTTGAAATTGTAAACATCCAAATGCTCTTCATGTGTGCCTTTCTGCTCCCATTCAATTCCATATTGCTTTGCAATTTCTGCCAGCACTTCTTTTTCATGGTTTATCCACTGATTCAGTTCTGTATCATGCTTATTTCCACCTTGAAATCCAAGGCTTTTCAATGCCTGTTTCAGTGAAACTCTGGTATCCATTCCTTTTCCCTTCCAGTTAGTCACATAAGGCACAAAGTCAATATGCAAATGTGGTGTTGCTTCATCCTGGTGCAGATAGCAGCTAAATACACAAAGTGTCGGATTCCGTTTTTGGAAGTCTTTCACATATTCATCCAGTACCTTTACAGCCATATCTCCTTCTGTCGTTCCCACTGCCATATCCTCACGATTTCCAATCTGGAATATCACTTCATGAAACAACTTTTCTTGTTTGCTCTGTCGTATTTTTTCATAATAATTTGCAATCTGCCTGTCTTTTCTTTTCCCAACATTGTATCTCTCCACAGCATCGTCAAATAGCTCTTTATAAACTTCTTTCAGATTCTCATTCTGGTAGCAAATATTCAGTTGTACTCTGTCCGGATCTACATTTTCTGCTATAAAATCCCGTCTGTTATGAGCCAGTGAACCGGCTCCGATCATACCACTAATCGTTCGTTTCATCATAAGTTTTCTCATCTCCTCTCTGTTCGAGTGCCAGATATGGCACGTGATTTTTATTTACGCCAGTTATGGCGATATTTAAGAAACTGTCGCCGGATACGGCGGTTTTGTTACTTTTGTCAAAAGTAACGCAAAAGCACTTTCGACAGCCGTACCGTCCATCAAAAGTACCCTTGCGCCCTGCCGGGGTGCAAGACGTCCGGAGGACGTCTGCCCTGCACCGACCGAAGCGGAGCGGAGACCTATTTTATCTCCTTCGTTACTCTCTCAACTAAATTATTCCGGTATTCTCGCCTGCACATATTCCAGATTTCCACAGTACGGCGTTCCCACCAGATACCATTCTCTTGCCGTATTCATCTCCATTCTTGTCCTTACCCACTTATCGTCAATCAGCACCTCAAGACCTTCTCCACAGTGAAATCCCGTATCGATCCATAAATCTGATGATAATAAGCCATATCTGTCATTGCTACTGTTATATCCTAATCTTCCTTGTTTCATTGTACCATTCTCCTTTCACAGCGATAAAATTTCCGTTAAATTCACAGTTCAATCAGAACCTTTCGTTTGCACCTTACCGGCATTCTCCTTGTTTATTTCTCACAGGTGCGTGACACGCTCCTGTAATAAAGTAATCAGTAAGGACTGTTACCATCGAAAGCTCTCTTGCATTCCCTTTCTGTCCAGATATTCCTGCCGGAATCTTTCCCTTTCTTCTTCCGTTGGTGCCGTTTTGGATTTGCTGTACACTTCACGATTCATCATTGCATCCAGTTTTTTCTCCAATCCCAGCCGGATTATTTCTTCACCATCGTAGTTATCCATCAAAAAATATTGCAGGAGTTGAAAAAATAACTCATATGGAATCTGTACACTTTTATTTTGCATCTGTTCTCCTTTCAAGGTGGTAAGATTCCCCCTTCTTAAGAAATGGTAATCTTGCCATCTTCCTTTTTTATTCTGGCAACATCCAATACCATTGTTTTCCTCGTTTTACGGAATCAATTTCAAGTTCCCGTTTGGCATTCCACAACGTTTTTCTTTTTATTCCTCTGGATTCTGCTTCTTCTGCAATTTTCTTTTGAGTCATTCCTCCGTTTGCCAGAATCTCAAGCAAAAATTCTTTTGCTTTCTGGATTTTTTGTCCTCTACTGTCTCCATTAAGAAGTTCATCGGCACTGATATCATATTCTCCAATCCATTCAAACCCATTATTTTTATCCAGTCTGAATGCAATCGACGTTCCTTCCGGTGCAAGAGAACTTTTCGTATGGCATACCACTCTTATTTCCGGTTCTTCCTTCACTCGCCCGACAATCAAAACACTTCTTGCAGCCGCCTGAAAATCAATAGAACCCAGTCCACGATAAGAAGATTTACCATTACTGTTTTTGTTCATATGACCAATTAAAATGATTGCACAGTGATATTTTTCTGCTAGCACTGCGATACGCTTCATCAGTGGTCTGATCTCATTTGCCCGGTGCATATCTACCTCTGCTCCCAAGAATCCCTGAATCGGATCAAGAACAACCATTTTTGCTTTTGTCTGCACGATAGCTTCTTCCAATCGAACATCTGCCATTGTCAGTGGCTGATCGCTATCATCAATCACCAGCACCTTTGAACAATCTGCACCTGCCGCAAGTAATCTAGGTTTAATAGTATCTCCAAGACCATCTTCTGCTGTCTGGTAAATCACATTTACAGGCGACATAAGAGAGTGTTCCTGCCTATTGTCTTCGGCATTTAAATCCGCATTCTCACTATCGACTTCATCACTTCGTTTTTCTTTTGTTTTCATTGTATCAGTGACAGGAAGAATCGGTTCCCCTTTGGTCAGTTTTGCGATAATCTGAAGTACCATCGTTGTCTTTCCTTCACCTGGATCTCCCTGTATAATGGTCACTTTCCCATAAGGAATAAACGGATAAAGCAGCCATTCTACCTGTTCCACCTCTACTGAATCCATATTAATCAGTTTCAGTTTTGGTTCTATTCTACAATTCTCAATTTTATTTTTTTCATTCATGTTCATTCCATTATCTCCTCCTGCCCTTCCGGGCAAGTCTCTGATAAACAGATATTCGGGAATTGTCGTATTTCCCGATTCGTGATATACTGAATCTGCCAAGATGGTATATCAGTGAATCTGATTATCAGAGAACTTGCTCAGATTATCTATCTGGGCTTTTTCTTTTATCTTTTCAACCTTCATCTCTTGCTTCTCCCAAACCAGTAACAGCATTTCCATTTTCATTATCCAGCAGATTTGCAATCTTCCTCTGCTGATTTGGATAAAGATGTCCATAAGTGTTCAATGTGATACGAATATCTTTATGCCCTAATCTGTCCCGAATCAGTAATGGTTCCACGCCTTTCTCAATGAGATAAGCTACATGACTATGTCTGAGATCATGCACTCGGATTTTCTTTACTCCTGCCAACTCAATCTGCCGTTTCATCTTATGCTGTACCGCTTCCTGAACGACTGGAAATAATCTTTCTGTATCTGGCATTCCATAGTGACCATCTACAAATTTCTTAATTTCCTCTTTTAGAAATTCTGGAATTTCGATTGTCCGAAAAGACTGTTTTGTTTTCGGTTCTGTGATAATATCCTGCATTCCTGTTCGATAATAAGTCTTATTGATACTGAGCTGATTTTTCTCAAAATTAATGTCAGCTTTTGTAATCGCAAGCAGCTCCCCGATTCTGCATCCAGTCCAAAACAATACCTCAAACATAAGATAATATCGTGTTCCCGGCTCCATTGTCTGTATAAACTGTTTGTACTCGTCCAGTGTCCAGAAGTTCAAACTTCTTGAATCCGAATTTCCCATTCGTTTCACTTTCTTACATGGATTAACCGGCAAATCATAGATCTTAGCTGCATGTGTAAACAGACTGGTCAACTGATTCTGAATCATTCTCAGATAAGAATCTGAATATCCTTTCTTCTGAATTTCATTCTGCCACTGAATAATCTGTGAAGCCTTAATCTCACTCATCATCTGATTTCCAAAGTATGGAATAATATGCTGTTGCATCATATATCTTTTATTTTTGATTGTCCGATCCTTCAGTTCATTCTGTTTGTCTGAAAAATAAATCTCAATAAAATCGCTCAGTCTCATATCCATACTTCGCTCATTGCTTAACTTTTTACTTCGTTCAAACTCCAATGCTTCTCGCTTTGTTTCAAATCCACGCTTTCTGCGTTTTTTCTTCTCACCCATAACATTAGTCTCAAACCACTGGGCTGTCCATTTTTTTGTGTCTTTTTCTCTGTAAGCCATATTGATCCTCCTTTAATTTCCTGCTATTTCATAGCCATACATCTTTTTTGCCCAAAATGCCTTTGGTATTCTTCCAGCCATCGTAATATATCCCTGTGCAGCCAGTTCCTTATTCATAGCTTTTACCAGTTTATAGGCATGAGATTTTGAACAGTTTAATTCCTGTGCCACTTCATCAGCACTCATCATATAATTGTAGCTTGCCATTTTGCATCCTCCTTTCCTCTTTAGACTTCAAATACGTTTGCTGTATTTTGTATTTGTACGATTTTCGTAAATTGATAATATCATGTATTTTAATCGTTGTCAATATTTCGTAATTAGATTTTTACGAATTTCGTATATTATTTTTTCTTTATTTTATTCCAAATCTGTGATATGATATTTAATAGATTTATGTTTTTCGTAATTTTTTAATATATGAAAAAGGAGGATTCTATGGGTGACGGTAAAAATTTAAAGAAATATCTTGATGAAAAAGGCACAAATGTCCGTAAAATTGCAAAAGCAACTGGAATCAGTGCTACAACCTTATATTCAATCATTCAAAAAGATTCCAATATTCGATTTGATTTTGCTTTAAGACTTGCAAACGAATTGCAAATTGATGTGAATGAGATATGTTCTGCCAGTCCATTTTCTGGCACAATTAAGGAAGAAGAGATTTATCCTACACTTCCAGACGGTTTGAACGGAGCCTTAGACGCAAGTCGTGTAAAGACTTACTTAAAAAATTCTATGTATCCGTTGATGTATCTTTTTGGCAAAAATAGTATGCCTGATGTAGATAATCTACTTACATCATTCTATCAGCTTGATGATGAAGCCAGACAGGAAGTTGTAGAAACAATCCGTCTGAAACTGCAATATCATCGAGATCCGAAACGTGCTGAACAGATCAAGCAGATTAAAGGTTGGTAAAAAATCACTCCTGTGAATGGCAAACATTCGCAGGAGTTTCTTTTTGGGCACCGTTTTGGCACCACTGGTCTTATTTTTCAATTTTAAATTTATCTGTATTTTATCTTGCTGATAAATATTTCGCTATTTCTCTACTTATAATTTTTCAAATCATTCTCTCTTTAAGATACAGAAAAACCCCAGAAACACAAGGTTTCCGGGGCATCTTACGCTTGGACACAAAGTTATCTTACGATAACACTATATATAATTTATCTGATAATCAGTGATTACTCGATGATGGAAGCAACACGACCTGATCCTACAGTACGTCCACCTTCACGGATAGCGAATGTAAGACCCTGAGCCATAGCGATCGGATGAATCAGCTCGATTGTCATCTCGATGTTATCTCCAGGCATGCACATCTCTGTTCCTTCTGGAAGGTTGCAAACACCTGTTACGTCAGTTGTTCTGAAGTAGAACTGCGGACGATAGTTGTTGAAGAACGGTGTATGACGGCCACCCTCGTCTTTTGTCAGAACGTAAACCTGAGCTGTGAATTTTGTATGGCATGTGATTGTGCCTGGTTTAGCAAGAACCTGTCCACGCTCGATCTCGTTTCTCTGAACACCACGAAGAAGTGCACCGATGTTGTCACCAGCCTGAGCCTCGTCAAGAAGCTTACGGAACATCTCGATACCAGTTACAACAACTTTACGTGTCTCTTCTTTGATACCAACGATTTCAACTTCCTCAGATACGTGAAGAACACCAGCCTCAACACGGCCTGTTGCAACAGTACCACGACCTGTGATAGAGAATACGTCCTCTACAGGCATGACGAAGTCTTTATCTGTGTCACGCTTCGGATCCGGGATGTAGCTATCTACTGCAGCCATGAGCTCCATGATCTTGTCGCCCCACTCGCTGTTCGGATTTTCAAGAGCTTTAAGAGCAGAACCCTGGATAACCGGAATGTCATCGCCCGGGAAGTCATACTCGGAAAGAAGCTCACGGATCTCCATCTCAACCAGCTCAAGAAGCTCCTCATCGTCAACCATGTCACATTTGTTCATGAATACAACGATGTAAGGAACACCTACCTGACGGGAAAGAAGGATGTGCTCTTTAGTCTGAGCCATAACACCGTCTGTAGCTGCAACAACAAGGATAGCGCCGTCCATCTGAGCAGCACCAGTGATCATGTTCTTAACGTAGTCAGCATGTCCTGGGCAGTCAACGTGTGCATAATGTCTCTTCTCTGTCTCATACTCAACGTGTGCTGTGGAGATTGTGATACCACGCTCTCTTTCTTCCGGAGCTTTATCGATGTTCTCGAAAGCTGTAGCGGAGTTACCAGCTACTCTCTCAGACAGAACTTTAGTAATAGCTGCTGTAAGTGTTGTTTTACCATGGTCTACGTGTCCAATGGTACCAATGTTACAATGCGGTTTGCTTCTCTCAAACTTAGCCTTTGCCATTTTAAAATGTCCTCCTTAAAACTTGGCTCTTTCTATCAGAGCAGATTTTTTTAAAGTAAACTTGCTATCCTTGATTATATTGCAAATCAAGGATATTTGCAAGTATTTTATGAATCGATTAAGCGTCTTTCTTGGAAAGGATCTTTTCCTGTACGGACTTCGGAACCGGCTCATATTTCTCGAAGAACATGGAGTAGTTACCACGTCCCTGAGTTCTGGAACGAAGGTCTGTTGCATATCCGAACATTTCGGAAAGCGGAACGAAACCACGGATCATCTTACCTCCGCCGATATCATCCATACCCTCGATACGACCACGACGGGAGTTGATATCACCGATAACATCACCCATGTAATCCTCCGGAGTAGTAACCTCAACTCTCATGATTGGCTCAAGGAGAATCGGGGATGCCTTCTGCATAGCATCCTTGAATGCAAGAGAACCTGCAATGTGGAATGCCATCTCAGAAGAGTCGACTTCATGGTAGGAACCGTCATATACGTTAGCATGGATACCAACAACCGGATATCCGCCAAGCTGTCCAGCCTTCATTGCCTCTTCGATACCTTCACCAACTGCCGGGATATATTCCTTCGGAATAGCACCGCCGACAACAGTAGACTCAAACTTGTACAGTTCTTCGCCGTTGGCATCCATAGGCTCGAATTTAACTTTACAGTGACCGTACTGACCACGACCACCGGACTGTTTTGCATATTTGCTGTCAACTTCAACAGCTTTCGTAATTGTCTCTTTATAAGCAACCTGAGGAGCACCTACGTTAGCCTCTACCTTGAATTCACGAAGGAGACGGTCAACGATGATCTCCAGATGAAGCTCACCCATTCCGGCGATGATTGTCTGACCAGTTTCCTGGTTTGTATGAGCACGGAATGTCGGGTCTTCCTCTGCCAGTTTAACAAGAGCTTCGCCAAGTTTACCCTGGCCTGCTTTTGTCTTAGGCTCGATTGCAAGCTCGATAACAGGTTCCGGGAATTCCATGGATTCCAGGATAACCGGATGCTGCTCGTCGCAGATGGTATCACCTGTACCTGTTACTTTGAATCCTACTGCTGCTGCGATATCGCCGGAGTAAACTTTGTCAATCTCCTGTCTCTTATTCGCATGCATCTGAAGGATACGTCCTACACGCTCTTTCTTTCCTTTAGAGGAGTTCAGAACGTAAGAACCGGAATTCATTGTTCCTGAATATACACGGAAGAAAGCAAGCTTTCCTACGAACGGGTCAGCCATGATCTTGAATGCAAGTGCTGCGAACGGCTCTTCATCAGAAGAGTGTCTTACAATTTCATTTCCCTCAAGGTCTGTTCCGTCGATAGCCGGTACATCAAGCGGAGACGGCATATACTCAATGATTGCATCAAGAAGCTTCTGAACACCTTTGTTTCTGTAAGCAGTACCACAGCAAACCGGAACAGCTGCACACTCACATGTAGCTTTTCTAAGTGCTGCTTTCATTACTTCTACAGACGGTTCTTCACCTTCCAGATACTCCATCATCAGATCATCGTCAAGCTCACAGATCTTCTCTACAAGCTCTGTACGATACAGCTCTGCGTCATCCTTCATTTCTTCCGGAATATCAACGATAGAGATATCATCACCCTTGTCATCGTTGTAGATGTAAGCTTTCATCTCGAACAGGTCAATGATTCCCTTAAATTCATCTTCTTTACCAATTGGAAGCTGGATGCAGATAGCATTTTTGCCCAGACGGGTCTTGATCTGCTCTACAGCTCCGTAGAAATCAGCGCCGAGGATGTCCATTTTATTGATAAATGCCATTCTCGGTACGTTGTATGTGTCAGCCTGACGCCATACGTTTTCAGACTGCGGCTCAACGCCACCCTTTGCACAGAAAACGCCAACAGCGCCGTCTAATACACGAAGAGAACGCTCTACCTCAACAGTAAAGTCAACGTGTCCAGGGGTATCAATGATGTTGATACGATGCTCAAGAGCTCCTGCTTTCGGCTTGCAGTTTTCCTGCAGAGTCCAGTGACATGTTGTAGCTGCTGAAGTGATTGTGATACCTCTTTCCTGCTCCTGCTCCATCCAGTCCATGGTAGCAGTACCTTCATGAGTATCACCAATCTTGTAGTTAACGCCGGTATAGTAAAGAATACGCTCTGTTGTTGTAGTTTTACCAGCATCGATATGCGCCATGATACCGATGTTTCTGGTTCTTTCTAATGGATATTCTCTTCCAGCCAATGGATTTTCCTCCTCTAATTAGAAGCGATAGTGAGCAAATGCTTTATTTGCCTCAGCCATCTTATGCATTTCTTCTTTCTTCTTAACAGATGCACCTGTGTTGTTCATTGCATCAAGAAGCTCGTTTGCAAGTCTCTCCTCCATTGTCTTCTCAGCTCTTTTACGAGAATAGGTGGTGAGCCAGCGAAGAGCCAGTGCCTGACGTCTGTCTGCTCTTACCTCGATCGGAACCTGATAAGTAGCACCACCGATACGTCTTGCTTTTACTTCAAGAAGAGGCATGATGTTGTTCATAGCTTCTTCAAAAACTTCGATAGCTGGTTTGCCAGCTTTTTCTTCTACTCTGGCGAATGCGCCGTATACAATCTTCTGAGCGACACCTTTCTTACCATCTAACATGATGTTATTGATAAGTTTGGTAACCACTTTGTTGTTGTACATCGGGTCTGCCAGAACGTCTCTTTTCTGAGTATGTCCTTTACGTGGCACGTTACTTCCCTCCTTAATCAATATGATTATATCATCGGTACTCACTTCAAAAACTAAGGTGTTCGCACTGGTAAAGTCCTATATTAACCCGCAACCGACAGGGTATATGGAATACCGTACAAATTTATAGCTGTTAGTGATTCTACAAATGATAGATAATGTTGTGTCCCTGCCTTTCAGTAAGACGGGAACCTTCTCAATCGCTTTGCGATCGAGAAGCATCGCAAATTTCTTCGCTACGCTGCGAAATTTGCTTTATTTCTTTTTCGGTCTCTTAGCGCCGTATTTGGAGCGGGCCTGTTTTCTGTTGGCTACACCTGCAGTATCAAGAGTACCTCTGATGATGTGGTATCTTGTACCAGGTAAGTCTTTAACCCTACCTCCACGGATAAGAACAACGCTATGCTCCTGAAGGTTGTGTCCCTCTCCCGGAATGTAGCTTGTTACCTCGATTCCGTTGGAAAGACGAACTCTGGCGATCTTTCTAAGAGCGGAGTTAGGTTTTTTAGGGGTTGCAGTTTTAACTGCTGTACAAACGCCACGTTTCTGCGGTGCAGACTGCTCTACTGCTTTCTTTCTTAAAGAGTTGAATGTCTTCTGCAGAGCCGGTGCTGTAGATTTCTTTACAGTGGTCTGACGTCCTTTTCTTACTAACTGGTTGAATGTTGGCATTCCATTTCACCTCCCGATTAATTCTCCATGGACTCCCCATGGGGTTCTTGCGGTTGCTATTGTCAAATTTTCACGCACAAAAAGAAGAGCATTCCTATTGCACGCCTGCTCATTATATCCTGTAAAAATACGGCTGTCAAGGTATTTTCTTTAAATTTAACCCAGGTTTTTCTTATTTCTTCTTATTTATTCCATTTCCTCATAAGACATTTCCCAAATATCGGCAAAAACAGCCAGCGGGCAGTCTGTCAAAAGACACATCAGTAAAAAACATTCATATGGATTTACGATATAGATCTCGCTCATGCCGCATTTATGAAGTACTTCCTGTATCTCATCCAGAAAATGGCGATATCTCTGATAAGGATCTTCATCCTGCATCTCCTGAGACACAATAAAAAATTCCAGTGTGATCAGGTCAAATCTCTCCACCGGCAGTTTATGGTTCATGATGCTGTTGATCCTCTGCCGGCTGAAACGCTTCTGGCTAAAGTGCTTTGCAAGAATGGATGCGGACATTTTTTTCAGATTTCCCATTTTATTTACCGGTATCCCGCTGCAGATAACCTTTTCCACATCAGAATCCGAAATATCTGTAACTGTCCACACTTTTCCACGTTCTTTTTCTTCCTCATCCCCCTGATACATAGAAGCGATAATTTCCTTCGCTCTGTTCAAAAGTCTCTGAAATTCCTGAAAGGCCTGACTCTTTTCTGACATAGGATCATCGGCACCCGCTTTGACATATGCCAGATATCGCAACAGTTTTTCTTCCGTATCCAGACACAGACCTCCGGAAAACACTCGGGATGCCTCTGTGTAGTCTTCATCCGGTTTCAGCTCTGCGTATCTTTTTTTCAGTTCTTCCGCCTTGTGATAACCGTGCTGCTGAAAATAACAGTACCAGTAGATCACCTCTTCCGGATTATGAAAATCAAAATCCTGCTCTCTCAATACTCTAGTAAGAAAATCCGACACATCATCTGCACTCATCTTCAGTCCAAATCCCAGAAGAAAAACCGTCTCTCTTTTTACCGATGCCTGTGTAAGCCAGTTGTTTACCAGTGAAGTCAGTTTCGTGGAGGTGGGTTTCATGGATTTTGGCGTACAGGTTTCGTGAAAGGAATCAATCACAATATCTCTGTAAATATCCTGTGTCACTTCTCCATAAGGTTCCTCCAGTCCTGCCCTCTCATAAATATAGCGTTTCAGATGATCCCCAAAGGAAACCAGTTCCATCTCTTTATAAAGATAATGAAAGATCACATCTGCATCTTCGTCTTCAAATCCTTCCAGACTGACCACCTGTCTGAAACGCTGAGCTGCTTTTCGCGTAAATTCAAATTCTTCTACTCTGTCAAACGCAACTGTCTGTTCAAAATCCAGATCCTGCATTCGGTTCTTCATCTTTTTCACCCTCATATCTTTTGCGAATTTTATCAACCCATCTCCGGAGCCAGTTTTTTTCTGTCTCTCTGACTTCGCAGAGCACTACGGTTGTATTGTCTCTTCCACCTTTTTTCAAAGCACGATCCAGAAGAAGTTCTACCGTTTCACGGACGGTTATCTCTCTCGTCAGAATATCTGCAATCTCTCCGTCTGAAAGCATATCTGTCAATCCGTCTGAACACAGCAGATACCGCATTCCAGGCATCGGATCAAGTCTCACCAGAGACGGTTCCAAAGCCATATGTTCTTCCGGAATCCCTACATATTGAACAAGAGGCGATTTACCAAACAGAGAACCTCCCAAAACATGATCCTGTGAAACACGTCTTAAAAGTCCCTCTCCCGACTGATAGATTCTGCTGTCTCCAAGATTACATCCATAGGCGCCTTCTCCGGAAAATACCAGCATTGCTGCTGTGGTCCCCATACTACGTATTTTATTTTCTGTACTGTAATCACACACTGCCCGGTTCATCTCCGTACAGATTTTCTTCAGAAATCCCTCTGGATCTTTTGGAAACTGTTTCTTTTTCTGGTCATAATATTCTCCGCAGGCATCAGCAGCCAGGAAAGACGCCATTTCCCCGCAGCTTTCTCCACCCATACCGTCAAATACCGCCAGAAGCGGAAGTTCTGACTGAGAGACACTTCCGCTTCTGATATGATCCATTCCCTGGTTCTGTGCAGGAAGGGATTCTCCGCAGCACCAGAAGTTATCTTCATTATTATTTCGTACCTTGCCTATATGACATACATAAGCATATTCGATCCGATACGACATCTTCTGCCTATCCAATATTATCTCCTGTCCTTTCTGCCGAAGTTCCCATGTTCAGCTCCATCGCAAATTTTTCCGCATTGTCCAGGTATTTCTCTTCTCTCTGTAAATACTCATGGTTGTCTGTTTCATTATCATGACATATATTGTTTTCATCTATCCAGCGTATCAGTTCGCCTTCATCATAATAATAGAGATCTACCCTCTGTTCTCCTTCTTTCAATTCCGGAATACAGTGGTGGTCTGCCCATATGTAGGCAAAGAACAGCTCTCCCTCCCAGTAATAATACTCTTCGTAGCACCCGTCTTCTGAAATCTTAGGATAGATCAGGACCTTCATCAAATCTGTTTCTTCTCCTTCTGTTTTCAGATAACTGATCCGTCCCTCCTGCTCTGATCCAATCCAGTTATAATTATTCAGATTTTCTGTAATCTCAGTCGCCTGCGATGAAATCTTTTTGAGAGTATCCTGCAGCTGCTTATTTTCTGCAGATTCCACAGTTTCTGTAACGGACTGTTTCAGTCTCCGAAGTTCTGCGCTTTCTCTGACCAGCCATATACAAACTCCTATAACCACACATACTGCAATTGTCATAATGATCACTGCAGCCACCAGAGGATCAAACTTTCTTTTTTTAGGCGTAGCATTCCCTGTCCTTTGTCCCGGTTTACGGTCATTTTCCGGCTTCTGTGCCTTTCGTTTCCCGTTATCGGTCATTGGATGAGTAGTTATTGCCTTTTTTTGCCTGTTTTCAGGTTCTTTTTCTGCTCTTTGGACTTTTTTCTTCTCTTCCGTCTCTTTTTTTCTTTCCGGATGAGGTGTCTGATATTTCAGTCTTTCAAGAGCCTCACGAAATTCTTCTGCCGTTTGATAGCGATCCTCTCTTCTGTACGCGCATGCTTTTCGAATGACCTGACTAAGTCCTTCGCCAGCTTCTACAGGTGCAGGAATTTCTTCTCCAGACATTCTTCTCGTCAGTGCATTTTCTTTATCTCTGTATGTGATCAATTGTTTTCCCAGGCTGATAAATGGCAGACGATTATGATTTCTCAATTTATATAAAACAATTCCTAATGAATAAATATCCACTCTGTGATCATAATTTTCGCCTTTATACATCTCTGGCGCCATATAAGAAAAAGTTCCTTTTTTGGAAAGTCCGCTGGCATTCCGGTCAAGCTCCCGGGCAATCCCGAAATCTCCCAGCTTAAACTCTCCAAAACGGGATACAAAAATATTCTCCGGTTTGATATCTCTGTGTATAATATTTTGTTTCTGACAGTATTCCAGGGCCTTACACAAATCGATTCCCAGCTGGATCACTTCTTTTTCGCTCAGTTCTTTCCCTGCACAATAATCGAGAAATCCAGTAAGATATTCCATCCTTATATAAATATCCCATCCGATATCATCCAGATATTCCACTACCTTGTAGTCTTCTACAGAAACCACATGGGAATTTCCCCGGAAATATTCCATGGTATTCACTTCCTGGATACAGTCTTCCACAAGACTATGAAAATACTCTTTCACGGACTGTTCATCCGGATTTTCAGAACGCACACTGCTGAGTTCTCCCTGACTGGAGGGAATGGTGATAACCTTGATCGCAGAATAAAAAGTCTTACCCTGATCTGTTCTCCGGGCTTTATATACCTTACCAAAAGACCCTTCTCCGATCTTTTCAACAATCTTCCACTCCGGCCATACGGAAACCGGCAACTGCTTTTCCATTCTGCTCCCCCCTTTCATTGGTGTTCCTATTATAACATGAGGTAGTTTGCCTGTCTGTATTTTTCGATTTTATTCCAAAATTTTTCACAAAATCTTAAGAAATCAGTCCTGTTGCAGAAAAAAATCCTTTGGGCATTACTACCCAAAGGACTTCTTTTGTACTTCTTTATTCGCCGCAGATGCGGTTCTTTTTATTCCTCTTCAGAAAACACTTCTTCTGCATCAGCATTTTCTTCTGTTTCCATCATATCTTCCATATCATCTGTTTCCTGGAAGGTGTCTTCAGCAACAACTGTTTCTTCAACAATCTCTTCTGTTACTGCCTCTTCTTCCTCTTCCGGCATTCCTGTATCGAGCTTGATCGCGCTGTAGCGCTTCAGGCCGGTACCTGCAGGAATCAGTTTACCAATGATAACATTTTCCTTCAGGCCTACAAGGTGATCGACTTTACCCTTGATCGCAGCCTCTGTCAGAACCTTGGTGGTTTCCTGGAAGGATGCTGCTGACAGGAAGGAATCTGTTGCCAGAGAAGCTTTGGTGATACCAAGCATTACCTGTTTTCCTTCTGCCGGAGTCTTTCCTTCTTTTTCCAGTTGTTCGTTGACTTCTTCGAAATCAAGAACATCAACCAGTGTTCCTGGAAGGAATTCTGTATCTCCATTGTCCTCGATACGGATCTTCTTCAGCATCTGGCGTACCAGAACCTCGATATGTTTATCACTGATCTCAACACCCTGAAGACGATATACACGCTGAACCTCACGGAGCATGTAATCCTGAACTGCACGAACACCCTTGATTCTAAGGATATCATGTGGATTTACGCTACCTTCGGTAAGTTCATCACCAGCCTCAAGAAGCTGTCCATCCATGATCTTGATACGTGATCCGTAAGGAATCAGATAAGTTTTGGAATCTCCTGTTTTCTGATCCGTTACAATGATCTCACGTTTCTTCTTGGTATCGTTAATCACTGCAATACCCGGAATTTCAGTGATGATCGCAAGACCCTTCGGCTTACGTGCCTCAAAAAGCTCCTCGACACGAGGAAGACCCTGTGTGATATCGCCGCCGGCAACACCACCGGTATGGAAGGTACGCATGGTCAGCTGTGTACCAGGCTCACCAATGGACTGAGCAGCAATGATACCTACAGACTCACCAACCTGAACCGGCTCACCAGTTGCCATGTTGGCACCGTAACACTTCGCACAAACACCTACCTTGCACTTACAGGTCAGAATGGTACGGATCTTAACCTGATCGATCGGACCGCCCTCAGCGTTCACACCCTCAGACATAATGCGGGCTGCACGTTTCGGCGTGATCATATGGTTGGCTTTTACAAGCACTTCTCCGTCTTTGTTCTTAATAGTCTCACAGGAGAATCTTCCTGTGATACGTTCCTGAAGACTTTCAATCTCTTCTTTTCCGTCCATGAATCCTTTCACATACATACCGGAGATCTCGTCTCTTGTCTCACAGCAGTCTGTCTCACGGACGATCAGTTCCTGAGAAACGTCAACCATTCGTCTTGTCAGATAACCGGAGTCGGCTGTACGGAGGGCGGTATCGGAAAGTCCCTTACGGGCTCCATGAGCTGACATAAAGTATTCCAGTACATCAAGACCCTCACGGAAGTTGGACTTGATAGGAAGCTCAATGGTATGACCGGTTGTATCTGCCATCAGGCCTCGCATACCTGCCAGCTGTTTGATCTGCTTATCAGAACCACGGGCTCCGGAGTCAGCCATCATAAAGATGTTGTTGTACTTGTCAAGACCATCCAGCAGAGCTCTGGTAAGCTCATCGTCAGTCTTCTTCCAGGTTTCCACAACCTCTTTATAACGTTCTTCCTCTGTAATAAGACCACGTTTGTAGTTCTTTGTGATTTTATCCACGATATTCTGCGCATTCTGGATCATCTCAGGTTTCTGAGGAGGCACAGTCATATCGGAAATGGATACAGTCATGGCTGCACGAGTGGAATATTTGTAACCAGTTGCCTTGATTGCATCAAGAACCTCAGCAGTCTTGGTTGCTCCATGTGTGTTAATGACTTTTTCCAGAATCTGTTTCAGCTGTTTCTTGCCTACCAGGAAGTCCACTTCAAGAAGAAGTTCATTTCCCGGAACACTTCTGTCCACAAATCCCAGATCCTGCGGGAGAATCTCGTTAAAGAGGAAACGTCCCAGTGTAGACTCTACATTTCCGGAAAGAACAGTTCCATCCGGCATGGTCTTTGTGCAGCGAACTTTAATTCTGGACTGCAGTGTGATGACTTTATTTTCGTAAGCAAGAATTGCCTCGTTTACACTCTTGAAGAACTTGCCTTCTCCCGGATATCCCGGTCTTTCCTGTGTCAGGTAGTAGATACCAAGGACCATATCCTGTGAAGGAACGGCTACCGGACCACCATCTGACGGTTTCAGAAGGTTGTTTGGTGACAGCAGGAGGAAACGGCATTCTGCCTGTGCCTCAACAGAAAGCGGAAGATGTACCGCCATCTGGTCACCGTCAAAGTCTGCGTTAAACGCTGTACAAACAAGCGGATGAAGCTTGATTGCCTTACCTTCTACAAGGATCGGCTCAAATGCCTGGATACCCAGACGATGCAGTGTAGGTGCACGGTTCAGCATAACCGGATGTTCCTTAATAACGTCCTCGAGAACGTCCCATACTGCCGGCTCAAGCTTCTCTACCATTTTCTTGGCATTCTTAATGTTATGAGAGGTACCGTTTGCAACAAGCTCTTTCATAACAAAAGGCTTGAACAGCTCGATCGCCATCTCTTTCGGAAGACCGCACTGATAAATTTTCAGTTCCGGTCCAACGACGATAACAGAACGTCCGGAGTAGTCAACTCGTTTACCCAGAAGGTTCTGACGAAAACGTCCGGATTTACCCTTCAGCATATCAGAAAGGGATTTCAGTGCTCTGTTTCCCGGTCCGGTAACAGGACGGCCACGGCGTCCGTTATCGATCAGCGCATCTACCGCCTCCTGAAGCATACGCTTCTCGTTGCGGACAATGATATCCGGAGCTCCAAGCTCCAGCAGTCTTTTCAGACGGTTATTTCGGTTGATGATCCTTCTGTACAGATCATTCAGGTCAGATGTTGCAAAACGTCCGCCGTCAAGCTGTACCATAGGACGAAGATCTGGCGGGATTACCGGAATCGCAGTCATGATCATCCATTCCGGACGGTTTCCGGATTCACGGAAGGATTCCACTACCTCCAGACGTTTGATGATTCTTGCACGCTTCTGGCCTGTTGCATCCACAAGCTCTTTTTTCAGCTCTTCTGCATCTTTTTCCAGATCAATGTCCTTAAGAAGTTCCATAATGGATTCTGCGCCCATTCCTACACGGAAGCCGTTTCCGTAAGACTCACGGGCATCCTGATATTCCTTCTCAGTAAGGATCTGTTTGTACTGGAGTCCGGAATCAGCCGGATCCAGTACGATATAATTTGCAAAGTATAAAACCTTTTCCAATGTTCTTGGAGAGAGATCAAGGATCAGACCCATTCTGGACGGGATTCCCTTGAAATACCAGATATGAGATACCGGAGCAGCAAGCTCGATATGACCCATACGCTCTCTTCTGACAGACGCCTTAGTGACCTCAACACCGCATCGGTCACAAACAACACCTTTATAACGGATTTTTTTGTATTTACCGCAGTGGCACTCCCAGTCCTTGCTCGGTCCGAAGATTCTCTCGCAGAAAAGTCCGTCCTTTTCCGGTTTCAGAGTACGATAATTGATAGTCTCAGGCTTTGTGACCTCGCCTCTGGACCACTCTCTGATCTTCTCAGGGGACGCCAGTCCGATTTTAATGGCATCGAAAGTCATTGGCTGATATGTTGCATTGGTATTGGTTGTTTCTGCCATGTATTCTTTCCCCTTTCTATTCTTCGTCATCAAGAGTATCGTCGCCGAAGAAGTATGCATCTTCCTCTTCATCGTCTTCCTCTTCCACATCTACAAGTTCTTCACCCTCGAACTCCTGCTGTGTATAACCGTGTTTGCCGAAGGACTCCTCTTCTCTGTCCCGATTGTGTCTGTCACCTTCGATCACGGAACGAAGATCTGTATCACCGTAATCCACAGTCTCCATGATTTCCACCTCAGTATTATCCTCTCTTAAGACTTTTACATCAAGTCCAAGAGACTGAAGCTCTTTCAGCAGAACCTTGAAAGACTCCGGAATTCCCGGCTCAGGAATATTATCACCTTTGATAATTGCTTCATAAGTTTTCACACGACCTACCACATCATCCGACTTCACTGTCAGAATCTCCTGAAGAGTATAAGATGCGCCATAAGCCTCCAGAGCCCAAACCTCCATCTCTCCGAAACGCTGACCGCCGAACTGAGCTTTACCACCCAGTGGCTGCTGTGTTACCAGGGAGTATGGACCTGTAGAACGTGCATGGATCTTATCGTCTACCAGATGATGCAGTTTCAGGTAATGCATGTGTCCAATGGTTACAGGACTGTCAAAGTATTCTCCGGTACGGCCGTCGCGAAGGCGAACCTTACCGTCTCTGGAGATCGGAACACCCTTCCACAGTTCTCTGTGGGCTTTGTTCTCATCCAGATACTGCATAACGTCAGGAGCAAGAATATCCTGATATTTTGCACGGAACTCTTCAAAATCCTCTGTATTTACATAATCATTTGCCAGTTCCAGTGTATCCTGAATATCATTCTCGTTCGCACCGTCAAATACAGGAGTTGCCACATTAAAGCCAAGTGCCTTGGCAGCAAGACTTAAATGGATCTCCAGCACCTGTCCGATGTTCATACGAGACGGCACACCCAGAGGATTCAGCACGATATCCAACGGACGTCCATTTGGAAGGAACGGCATATCTTCAACAGGAAGTACGCGGGAAACAACACCCTTGTTACCGTGACGTCCGGCCATTTTATCACCAACAGAAATCTTACGTTTCTGAGCGATATAAATACGAACAGACTGATTTACACCAGGAGAAAGCTCATCGCCGTTCTCTCTTGTGAAGACTTTTGCATCTACAATGATACCATATTCACCATGAGGAACTTTAAGGGAAGTATCACGTACCTCTCTTGCCTTCTCACCAAAAATAGCACGGAGCAGACGCTCTTCTGCAGTAAGCTCTGTTTCACCCTTTGGTGTAACCTTACCTACCAGGATATCTCCGGCACGTACTTCTGCGCCGATACGGATGATACCACGCTCATCCAGATCTTTCAGAGCATCATCACCAACGCCCGGAACGTCTCTTGTGATCTCTTCCGGTCCCAGTTTGGTGTCTCTGGCTTCTGCTTCATATTCTTCAATGTGGACAGATGTGTAAACATCGTCCTGAACAAGTTTTTCACTTAAAAGGACAGCATCCTCGTAGTTGTAACCTTCCCAGGTCATGAATCCGATCAGCGGGTTCTTACCAAGAGCCAGTTCTCCATTGGAAGTGGAAGGACCGTCTGCGATAACCTGTCCAGCCTCTACATGCTCACCCTGGAACACGATCGGTTTCTGGTTATAACAGTTGCTCTGGTTACTTCTGAGGAATTTAGTCAAATGGTAATCATCCTTTGTTCCGTCATCATTTTTGATACTGATATCGGTAGATGTAGAACGAAGAACCGTACCGGATTTCTTAGCTACCACACAAACACCGGAGTCTACCGCTGTTTTTGTTTCCATACCAGTTCCAACGACCGGAGCTTCTGTTGTCAGAAGCGGAACCGCCTGACGCTGCATGTTGGATCCCATCAGCGCACGGTTGGCATCGTCGTTCTGAAGGAAAGGAATCAGTGCTGTAGCAACGGAAAATACCATCTTAGGAGATACATCCATGTAATCAAACATATGTCTCTCGTACTCCTGTGTCTCCTCGCGGAAACGACCGGATACGTTTTTATGGACAAAGTGTCCTCTTTCATCCAGAGGCTCATTGGCCTGTGCTACATGGTAATTATCTTCCTCGTCGGCTGTCATGTAGACAACCTCGTCAGTTACAACCGGATTGGACGGATCTGTTTTATCGATCCTTCTGTACGGCGCCTCAACAAAACCATACTGATTGATTCTTGCATAGGATGCAAGAGAGTTGATCAGACCGATGTTCGGACCCTCAGGAGTTTCGATCGGGCACATACGTCCGTAATGGGAGTAGTGAACGTCTCGAACCTCAAATCCGGCTCTGTCTCGGGACAGACCTCCTGGTCCCAGGGCAGACAGACGTCTCTTGTGGGTCAGCTCACCAAGCGGGTTGTTCTGATCCATAAACTGAGACAGCTGGGAAGAGCCAAAGAACTCTTTCACTGCCGCGGTTACAGGCTTGATATTGATCAGGGACTGCGGAGAAATATTCTCTGTATCCTGAGTTGTCATACGCTCACGTACCACTCTTTCCAGTCTGGAAAGACCGATACGGTACTGGTTCTGAAGCAATTCACCCACAGAACGGATACGACGGTTGCCCAGATGATCGATGTCATCATCATTTCCAAGGCCGTATTCCAGGTGCATGTTATAGTTAATGGAAGCAAGGATATCTTCCTTTGTGATATGCTTCGGAATCAGATCATGGATATCTCTGCGGATTGCATCCTTGATATCCTCAATGCTGTCATTTTCTTCCAGAATTTTTTCAAGAACCGGATAATATACTAATTCTGTAATACCCAGATCTTTCGGATCGCAGCCAAGCTCCACATGAGCAGCAATATCCACCATAAGGTTGGAAAGAACTTTGATCTTACGTTCTTCACCCTGGATCCAGACAAAAGGAACGGCTGCATTCTGAATTTTGTAAGCCAGTTCTTTTGTTACATTTGCGCCTTCTTCTGCAAGAATCTCGCCTGTAGACGGATCCACAACTGTTTCGGCAAGCTTATGTCCTGTGATTCTGTTATAAAAATGAAGCTTCTTATTAAATTTGTAACGTCCTACTTTGGCAAGGTCATATCTTCTCGGATCAAAGAACATTGCCATGATCAGGCTTTCTGCGCTCTCTACTGCAAGAGGCTCGCCCGGACGGATCTTCTTATATAATTCCAGAAGACCTTCCTGGTAATTTGTGGAAGTGTCTTTTGTAAAGCTGGCAAGGATCTTGGGCTCCTCACCAAACAGATCTACGATTTCCGCATTGGTGCCGATACCAAGGGCACGAATCAGCACAGTGATCGGGACCTTTCTGGTCCTGTCCACACGAACATAGAACACATCGTTGGAGTCTGTCTCATACTCCAGCCATGCACCTCTGTTGGGGATTACGGTACTGGAAAATAACCTTTTACCAACTTTGTCATGTGCGATTGCATAATAGATTCCAGGGGAACGTACCAACTGGCTTACGATAACACGCTCTGCACCGTTGATCACAAATGTACCTGTTTCCGTCATTAACGGAAGGTCTCCCATGAAAATCTCGTGTTCGTTGATCTCTTCTGTTTCCTTGTTAATCAGTCTCACTCGAACCTTCAAAGGTGCGGCATAAGTCACGTCACGCTCTTTACACTGCTCAATTGTATACTTCGCATCCTTTGCGTCAAATGTAAAGTCGATGAATTCCAGACTAAGCTTTCCGCCGTAATCCGCGATCGGAGAAATATCATCGAACACTTCTTTTAACCCTTCATCGAGGAACCATTTGTAGGAATCTTTCTGGATTTCGATCAGATTCGGCATTTCCAGGACTTCTTTTTGTCTCTGGTAGCTCATACGCATGCTTTTTCCAGTTTTTACAGAACGAATTCTGTTTTTTTCCATTGACGTTTCACCCCTGTTTTTTTATTTATTATAACATGATCCCGTCTGCAATTTAAGGCAAACAGGCATATCTTGCCATAATATAGCATTTTTCACTATAACATAGCTCTGTCAACCTGTCAACTGATTTTTTTATTTTTTCTACAAAAAGAAACGCAGGAACACCTGCGGCGTCCCTGCGCTGTCTCTTTTGTTTATACTGAATTATTTCAGAGTGATCTTTGCTCCCTCTGCTTCCAGTTTTGCTTTGATGTCCTCAGCCTCAGCTTTGGAAGCGCCCTCTTTAACTACCTTCGGAGCACCGTCAACTACAGCTTTAGCTTCTTTCAGACCAAGACCTGTTACTTCACGAACAACTTTGATAACTTTAACTTTGTTCGGGCCTACTTCTGTAAGCTCTACGTCGAACTCGTCTTTCTCTTCAGCTGCCTCGCCTGCTGCACCTGCTGCTGCAACTACAACGCCTGCTGCTGCGGATACACCGAACTCTTCCTCACAAGCTTTTACAAGATCATTTAACTCTAATACAGATAACTCTTTGATTGCTGCAATAAATTCTTCTGTTGTTAATTTTGCCATTTTAATTTCCCTCCATATAATATTATTTTTTTAATTTATGCCGGCCTTATTCAGCCGCTGCTTCTGCGTTTCCTCCCTGTGCCTCTGCAATCTGATTAAGCACACGAGCGAAGTTTGTGATCGGAGACTGAATGCTTCCAAGAAGTTTTCCAAGAAGTTCTTCTCTGGACGGGATCTGGGACAGAGCCTGGATTCCAGCCTGATCATTGTAGTTTCCTTCAACCACACCAGCGATCAGTTCCAGTGCCGGGAACTGTTTCGCATATTTGGCAAGGATTCTTGCAGGTGCTGTCGCATCTGTAGCAGAGATTGCCAGTGCGTTTGTACCTTCCAGATGTTTGGAAAGGCATTCACAGTCTGTTCCTGCAAAAGCACGGTTCATCATTGTGTTTTTGTAAACTTTATACTGAACCCCAGCTTCTCTTAATTCCTTACGCAGAACAGTGTCCTGTTCAACAGTAAGACCACTGTAGTTTACCAGAACTACTGACTGAGCGTCTTTAATGCTGTTTGCGATTTCTTCTACGATTGGTTGTTTCAGTTCTACTTTTGCCATAAATGGTACACCTCCTTATAGATTTTGATATACCGCCGTTGCAATGGATACTGAGATAAAAAAAGCCCTACTGTACCACGACAGTAAGGTCTCCTGTAATCTTATCAGAATACTAAGTCCTCGGTAGGCGTTTTGATCCTTATGCCTTACGGCACCTACTGTCTTCGGCAGCGTTCTGTAATACAATATCATGTGTCATTCTCCATGTCAATATTTATTTTAAAAAAAGATAAAGTTTTTTTCATTCTAAATATTTAATATTTGTTACATATATGTTATAATTGTGTAATGTTTAAATTATTACACTTTATATACGGAGGCATTATGAATCGTACAGATCATCCCAATATAGATTTTTCACTTTTTGATGAAAAATCCGGAATTCTCAACCTGACTGTCACAGTCCCCCGGGAAAATCATATTTCCCTCACTGTTGCAGGGCTTCCCTCTGACCACACCGGGGAAGTACGGATTCTGGTTCAGAATATAAAAGAAAGCACACCTTTTTATCTCGAATCCGAGACATCCGGCACAGACACTTTTCTTGTGGATCTGACACCCCTTAAGAAAATGGCAGTGTTGGGACGGCAGACTACTTTTTGTTTTTTTATAGAATGTATGCTTAACAATAAACAGGTTTTCTACGCTCTGAGCGAACAAGATCCTCCCACTTCCATGCCTGAGAGATACCGGATCTTCGCTGCGGAAATATGGCTCCAGGAAACTTCCGGAACTTCTCCTATAGAATATGTAGGCATTGCCGCCAATAAAAAAGACTTCAAAAACCTCTTTTGCGCGGCTCTTTGCAGCCGGAACCGGTATCTAGAGCTCACCCATACCTGTCTCCTTCGTTCCTGCCGCATGAACGGAGGCATCTTGAAACTGAAATTCGATCTGGAAACAGGTTTGCATAACTACGTAAAGACGGTTTTCAGCTTTCGAAGCAAACTGTCAGAAGATGCTGTTTCCTATGATTTTCAGACCCTGTCTGCCAAAAAACATGGCGATCTTCTCCGGGTTACTGTTTCGCTTGACCTGAAAACCGTAGAATTAAAAAGTATCTACTGGGATGTGCGCATCATTCTGCAGGGACCTGTCACAGAAAACACCGGAGCATTGCCCATTTCCATGGATGTTCCTGCCCGAATGTATCAGAAATTTCTGTACAACGGTTCTTTTTCCGGGGAAAAAGGCTTTTTCCTTTATCCTTACTATACCGGCAAACAGACATTGGCTTTCGCATACCGGGAAAAAAACAGCTACGATGGACTCAATGTTATTTTTCGGGAGTTCCTTGCGCTCTTTCTTTATCGGATCGCCCGCCCTTACTGGAAGAAAAAACACATCTGTCTTGTATGTGAAAAATTTTCCTCTATGGCGCAGGACAATGGATACTATTTCTTTAAGCACTGCATGGACAACCAGGAAGAACAATTCCTCGGAAAAAATATTTACTATATCATAACAAAGGATTCTCCTGACAGAGAACGGGTGCTTCCTTATAAAAACCGACTTCTGGATTTTATGAGCCTGCGGCATCTATGTTACATCCTGGCTGCCGATCTGATCGTCAGCTCTGATTCCAGATACCATACTTACCCTCTCCAGAGCAGGCACAGTATTTTTAACCGTTATATCAAAAAAATACCATTTGTTTTTCTCCAGCATGGAGTTATTGCTCTGAAAAAAGTAGACAATTTCTATGGAAAAGGACAAAAGGGCGCATGTGATCTGTTTGTCGTCTCTACAGACACAGAAAAACAGACCATCGTTGATAATTTTGGTTATGAACCGAAAGAAGTAATCAATACCGGTCTTCCGCGCTGGGACGTTCTCCATGACAAGTCACAGGACCGCAGAGAGATCATGATCATGCCAACCTGGAGAAACTGGCTGGATTCTGTTCCGGACAAAGACTTTGAAGCAAGCGATTATTTTACCCACTATATGGCTCTTCTGAACTCCAGAAAGCTGGCGGATCTGTTAGAAAAATATGATCTGGAAGTCAACTTCTATCTTCACGCCAAATTCCAGGAATACTCAGACCAGTTCCAGACCAAGAGCGAACGGATCCATCTGGTTTCCTTTGGAGAAACGGCAGTCAACGAAATGCTGATGCGCTGCCGTATGCTGATCACAGACTATTCCAGCGTCTGCTGGGACATCCTTTATCAGGATAAACCTACTATCTTCTATCAGTTCGATCTGGACAAATACGAAGAAGCACACGGCAGCTATCTGGATATGCGTACGGAGCTTTTTGGAGATCGGGCGGAAAATCAGGAACAGCTTCTGGCGCTTCTGGAGGAACAGATCAAAAACAACTTTAAGATGAAGCCAGAGCATGAACAGCTGCGGAGGTTTTACTTTAATTTCAAAGACCAGCAGCACAGCAGACATATTTGCGAAGAAATCAAAGAAAAACTACTTTAATCCACCCAGAAAAAGCGGCTGCCGTAAAATTCCGGCTGCCGCTTTTTCTTATAAAGTATTGTCCGCCCAGATCAGAAATCGTTCTGCCAGCCTTCCGGTTATCTGGTTGTACCACAGTTTTTTGCGGATAAAATCCAGGATAAAGGAAATGATAAGGCTTACCCCCAGCAGGAACAAAAAGATAAACAATGCATGGCGGAAAGAATATACTACATTTGTCATCCACAGAGAACGCACAAAGGTATGCGTAAAAAAGATATCTGCAGAATGTTTTCCCAAAAATTCCAGCACCGGGCGGATCACCGGAAGTTCTATCACAAATTCATACGCCCACCATATCATCACAACAGGGAGCAGCCCATTTAAAAGAAATTCAAAATGCAGAATGCCCCACCTGGTATCATATACTCGAAACATCACAAGAAGAAGTCCCGTCAAAAAAAGAAACTTCAGGATTTTCCCCATCACTCTGTTTTTCAGAGGCGAAAAGCTTTTCAGACGTTCCAGAATCTGTCGATCTGCAAACCAGACTGCCAGCGGAACCACAAAAAGATACTTTGTCAGGTGGACATGCTTTTCCAGCAGAAAACTTCCCGGAAGCAGGATCATCGGCACAATAAGCCAGCTGTATTTTTTGTAAAACCTTACCATAAATGGTATAAAAACTATGATCAGTATCTCCAGGCTCAAAAACCACCAGGTGTTGACCATCAATTCTGTCCCGAATATCTGCCCCACTCCAAAAAAGTCCATTACAACGCCGGCCATATTTTCCCAAAAACCATTTCGATAACGCGAGGTATCTGTTAAAAAAGTAAGACTGGCACAAAAGAAAAACGGCAGCATGAACATAAAGAAAAGCTTCACATATCTTTTCAGCACAAACATTGCTGCTTCATGACCCGAAAAACAGTAGTCCTGCCATGAAGACTTTATGGACAATGTAAGCCCATATGCAGATAAAAAAGCAAACATCCCTACACAGATGACCATTCCTCTGCAGATCATAAACGCCGTTTCCTCCGACAATGGCCAAAAACTCACCTCAGCCCCATAAAGACGGGCCTTCTGCGAAAAACAATGATAGCACAGCAGAAATATGATCGCTATTCCCTTCACTGCAAGAGTATTCTGTTTTGTAAATTTTAAGTTTTCTTTCATATTATAATATCCTGTTCCCTTTTATTTTTTGACAATATGGTCATTGTATTATAAAATCAGCATAATCATTATGTTTTTAGAACCCTTTCTATTTTATACCATATTATAAGGAGTTTGTCATGGAAACCATTATTTATGTTACCTCTGTCAAAATAAAAAAAGCCATGATGTATCTGACACTTCAGTCAGAACAGCAGCTGAAGCCCTCATCCATAACACTGATCTGCAAAAATGAAGTAAGCCCGGCTGCAGTTTCTCTGGATTTTACTGTTTCTCATACAGACAAAACCGTAATACAGACCTGTATTGACACCAGTCTGCTGAAGCTCCGCACGGATGACTGGGAACTCTCAGTTTCCATGGAAAACCGCACTTTTGCAGCTGTGCTGGACAGCCATATACGTGCATCTCTGATCCTTTTCAGCTATAAAATAACCTCCGGTCAGAATTTTCTTTTCTTTCCAATGGGCGGTCCCTGTCATAAATTTCTCCTGCGCTGCCGTCCAATATCAAAATATGACGGCATCTCCACTCAGCTAAAAGAGCTGGCCGCATTTGCACTTTCCAGACTTCTGAAACCTTTCTGGAAAAAGAAAAAGATCTGGCTTATTTATGAAAAATACAGTTCCTCTGCTCAGGATAACGGCTTTTATTTCTTTCAATACTGCATGGAACAGCTTCCTCCTCAAAGACGCCGGCAGATTTATTTTATACTGGATCGATCATCCGCTCAATGGTCTGATGTGCAGCAATACAAAAAACAAGTCCTGCTTTTTATGAGCTTCCGCCATATCCTTTATCTGCTTCTGGCAGATCTTTATGTTGCTTCAGACGCCCGTCTCCACGCCTTTGCATGGAAACCTATGCCAAACCTGATTTCCAGAGAAATCAATCGTCATGATATCTTTTTCCTGCAGCATGGTGTCCTTGGATTAAAACGTGTAGAAAATCTTTTTGGTAAAGATGGAGCCAGTCCAATGACTTATTTTGCCGTTTCCTCTGAAGCCGAACAGCACATTGTTACAGAATATTTTGGTTATGATAAAGCTCATGCTCCCATTGTAGGACTGGCCAGATGGGACGTCCTGGAAAACAAGGCAGATCCAGAAGAAAAAAAGATCCTGGTCATGCCCACCTGGCGTTCCTGGCTGGAGGATAAAGACGATGATTTTTTCTGCAGGAGTGAATATTATCAGACTTACATGAACCTGTTTCAAAACAAAGAACTGCTGTCCCTGCTGGAAAAAGCTCACACAAAAATGATCTTTTATATCCATCCAAAGCTCAAAGAATTTATCAATACTTTTCACGCAGAAAGTTCTTTGATCCAACTGGTCTCATTTGGTCAATGCGCTCTGAACCAGCTGATTATGGAATGTTCCATGCTTATTACCGATTATTCAAGTGTATGTTGGGATGTCTATTATCTGGAAAAGCCTGTTGTCTTTTATCAGTTTGATCATGAATTATACGAAAAAACAAATGGCAGCTATCTGGACATGGAGCATGATCTTTTTGGCGACCGCTGTATTCAGGAAACCCAGCTGATCAGCTGCATAGAGCACTATATCCAAACGGACTTCTGTGAAAAAGAAGAATACAAAAAAATGCGGAAAGATCTCTTTGCTTTCCGCGACCATAATAACTGCAAACGTATCTGTGATTTCATCGATAAAAACAGATAACAGTACCGGGAAAGAAGGAGTCTCCTCTTCTTTTCCGGTATTTTTCTGCAGTTTTCAGCTGATCATATCCGGCCAGGACAGGATCTCCCGCGCGATCTCCTGTTCATAGTCGCCTTCTATGTCCTGGCTTCTTCCCGCCTCGTAGATATTTGTCTCTGCACCCCAGATACTGTCATAATATTCCCACACATGAAAGCCCAGACCACGGAACATAAAGTCCAGGCTTCCACATCCATCCTCTTCTGTATATTGAAAGCTGATATTCTTCTTTTTAAGTGCTTCCTGCACAATTTCCAGTCTCATGGTTCTTCTCCTTTCTAATCACTTTCTGCGGGATTTATAAATAGGGTCCCGGCATCTTTATGCCTTAATACTTTACATTTATGTATGCAATTCTACTCTCACACAGCAGCCGTGTCAATATATCCAAAATCACCCGCAATCTATTGCACGCAGGGTAAAAATGCTATATGATAAAGAAAAAACTGCTGCAGAGAGGAGATTGTTTCCATGACTTCAAAACCTGTTTTTCACGGAAGTGATATTGAAAAAATATGTGAATATTATCATTTAAAAAAAGACGATATTATCAATTTCGGCGCCAACGTAAACCCTCTGGGACTTTCTCCCAATGCCAAAAAAGAACTGTCCGAAAACCTTGATCTTCTGTCTTCCTACCCGGACAGAGAATATACCTCTTTACGAAATACAATTTCGGAATACTGCGGCATACCCGCTGATTTTATCCTCCCGGGAAACGGCTCCAGCGAGCTGATCGCACTTCTGATCCAGGAACGCGCTCCAAAGCATACCCTGATCCTTGGACCCACTTATTCTGAATATTCCCGGGAACTGGCATTTTCCGAAAGCACACAGGAATATTATCATTTACAGGAAAGCAGCACATTTGCACTTGATATAGAAGATCTGTGCCGGACTCTGGAAAAAGGATATGATTTTCTGATCCTGTGCAATCCCAACAATCCAACCTCCTCCGCCATTTTGCAGGAGGATATGAAAAAGCTTTTAAGCTTCTGTCAGGAGAAAAATATCTTTGTAATGATCGATGAAACTTATGTGGAATTTGCACCGGATATTTCCGCAGTCACTTCTGTTCCTCTGACGCAGGAATTCGATAATCTCATGGTTCTCCGGGGCGTATCCAAATTCTTTGCTGCACCAGGCATGCGTCTTGGCTATGGAATCAGCGGAAACAGGAAGTTCCTCTCCCAGATGAAAGAAAAACAGATTCCCTGGTCTTTAAACAGTCTGGGGGCTTTTACCGGAGAGCTGCTTCTAAAGGACAAGGACTATATTCAGAAAACGCGGGATCTGATCCTTTCTGAAAGAAAAAAATTATATCAGGAGCTGAAGGAACTTCCGGCTTTTAAAGTATATCCGGCCTATGCAAACTTTCTCCTTCTGCAGATCGTCCAACCTGACCTGACCTCTTTCCAGGTATTTGAAGCCTGCATCCGCCAGGGACTGATGATCCGGGACTGCTCCTCTTTCCAGTGTCTTGAAGGTGAATTTGTTCGATTCTGTATCATGCTTCCGGAGCATAACCAAAAACTGATAAACGTATTAAAAGGGCTGTAAAAAGCCCTTTTAATTTTGCACTTATATTGCCTTGAAATTATATTTGTGAGGGATTTCTGCTTTCTCTTTAAAAAGTTTTTCATGCAGTTCGCTCCACAGCTGCCCAATGGAATCCTCTCCTTCCCGGATATCTTCCAGAATCATTCCCCCATCCTTTTCCAGGAGTTTATAGGCTTTCTCATCTTTCCCCAGTTTGTGAAGCGCATTGATATATCCGAAACAGATCCGGTTATTTTTACGGAGTTTTTTGTCCAGACTCTTGTATATCGTACAGATTTCCTCGTAAGCTTCACAGAAGGAGAGAATACGAAATCCTTCCTTGATGTAAGAAGCATCCTCTGCCCTCAGCGCCATTCCTTTTGTGATACAGGAAACCGCTTTTTCCCTTTTTTCCTGAAGAAGATAAATGCAGCTCAGTCCGTGCAGTGCCCATGGATTTTCTTTTAATTCCAGAGATTTCCTGAATGCTTTTTTTGCTTTTTTATATTTTTCAGATACAAAATATCCGATCCCCAGATGATAAAACGCATACCAGTTATGACTGTTTTTTTCCGATATCGTTTCCTTCAGAAAGCCCAGATTTTCCTCTGTAATAATAAACTCATCCGGTACCTCTGAAGGATCCGGACAGTGAAGGATTCCCGTTTCAAAAAACCTCTTCCAGTCCTTCAGTGACTTCTCCTGCATCTCAAATTTCAAATGAGAAACACTGGTACCATGTTCCTCCATGGCGCCATAGCCATTTCCTTTCCATACAAGCTCTGCCTCTGCTTTTGCCATTTCTTCAGTATTTTTCAGTATCTGCTCCAGTTTGTCAGGCACTCGTTTCCGCTTGATTTTTGTGGTAAGAAATTTACTTCTTTCCTCATGATCCATCTGTCTGATCTCCTCAGAAAGCTGTACTGCTCCATACTGTTCTATCCACTCCCAGGCCGTATGTGGAGCCATCGGAATACAGCCATACTGAGTCTTGGCAAGACCTGCCTGAATCTCCAGATATTTACCGGCTTCCTCCGTCAGAAACTCCTGCCATCTGTCTGATCCGTCAGAATTCCCCCAGGAAAACAGCTTCCTGCTGCCCAGTCTTCTGGTAGAGATCTGCATAAGTCCATATCCGTTTTTATCCATATTGAAAATATATTTTGGATTCTTTTCCGGTATATCAAAGAAGTAGTCTACAGAGGTTTCTATATTCCCATATTCCGTGATATCTTTTCCTTTGACCATTGGAATCGGAACCTTATAAACCATACCATTGCTGTTTGTATAAGCACTTTCTGCCGGAACCGTAATCCTTCCGCCCTCGTACTCCGGAACTGCAATATTGCTCCACCAGTACATAGGAAGCACTCTGGCGCTTTCATTTACAATACGCATTCTGCAATTAAGAAAACGGCTTCTTTTTTCCAGCCAGAAATCCATCTGGTACACCACGCCGCGAATTCTTTCATACTCGTACATGCGAAGGACAGGATCTCCTTTTTCCGTTTCCGTCTGCGCAGTATACAAAGGTTCTGCTGTCAGAGGCGTATGTCCGATCACACCAATATTCCATTCCACGCCCCCACTGAACCATGCATTTCTCACTGCCAGATTACTGAAACGGAGCACATCATTCGTATATAAAAGGTCTCTTCCGGCTTCCTTATCCCACAGCTTCCACAGTCTTCCTCCATACTCCGGCAGAAACACGGCTTTCAGCCAGGTATTCTCCAGAACTGCTGCTTTTACTTTCTTCTCTGTCAGTTCTCTGGTATATCCATTCTGCTGTCTGTATGGATAGGCAGTGGCTTTCCTTCCATATGCCTCATATATTTCGTCCTTTTCATCCAGAGCAAACTCCAGGTTATTCTGCAGGATCATTTCCCCCAAAAGATCCGGAACACTGCTCTGCGGCCCCAATTCCGCAGTACGCAGTTTTATTTCCTCAAAAGTTAGTGTCGGCTGCATATATCCTCCTCCATAATCTCCGCTGAATTATTCTGTGTTTTGCGGAAATTCTGTAAAATATTTTACCTTCATTCTATCTGATTTGCCTGTAAAATACAAGAATGCTTCTTAAAAAACAATGGCCGGAAAATACACCTTTACTTAAGTAAAATCTGTATTTTCCGGCGATCATCCAGTCGTTCTCAACAGCCTGCAATTAAAAAAATTTTTCAATAACCTCCGCAATACCATTATGGTCATTATCTGCATCTGTAACATAATTTGCGATCATTTTTAATTTTTCCTGCCCGTTTGCCATTGCCACACCTAAACCGGCAAACTGAATCATAGAAATATCATTAAAACTGTCTCCACAACACACAATTTCCTCACGAGGTATCCCAAGAATACGCAGAAGATGCTTCAGACTATACGCCTTATCTACATTTTTCGACACAACTTCCAGAAAACATGGTTCTGAACGAAAAATCTCTGTTTCATGGCAATATTTCCGAACAAATTCTGGTTCCATAACTTCAATATTTACAGGATCTCCTGTCAGCAGACAGCCATGTACCGGAAAATCAATCTCTGCCGCCAGATTTCCACAGTACTTCAAAGGCATATTGCTGATCTGAGATTCCAGCATCATATAAGGATCCGGAGCCGTACCTGCCATCAGAAAATCTGGTCCATATGTCAGAAAACCAAGACCACATTTTACCGCATCTTTCAGAAGCTGCAATGGTATATTTAACGGAAGTTTTTTCTCATAAATACATTCTTTCGTCTGGAAATTAATAATTTTTGCCCCATTAAATGCAAGAATGTAATTTCCAAATCTGTCCAGTTCCAATTCCTCTGCTACAGAATAAATCCCCTGCGGCGCCCGTCCAGAAGCAATTGCCACATGAATTCCTTTTTCCTGAAGATGGACAACAGCTTCTCTTGTCTCTTTTAAAACCTTTTTGTCAGAATTGGTTACTGTTCCGTCTATATCCAAAACAAGCAACTTGTAAGCCATATATTTTATAATCCTGTTTTAATATAAATCTCTCTTGTTTCTTCCGGAACCATACGGCCGCCGGTTGCCCATGCTATATGAGTTGCATTTTTCATTTTATCAGCAAGATCATTATCCTGAATATATTTCTTCATGTCCTTCGGACGGATCAGTGCTGCAAAAGCCGCACAGGAACTCGGCTCAATAAAGATCTCCTCTGATTTCAGAAGCCCTCTCATCAGGTCGTAAAGCTTACTGTCCTGAATGGTTGCAATACCGGACAGCATCGGCTGGATCACACGGCCTACAAAGGCAGACGGACGTCCTACTGCAAGACCGTCGGCATCTGTTCTGCCATCAATATCCAGATCTCTGACACTGATTCCATCATGAAGACCGGTTGCCATTCCCAGCATCATACAGCATGCATGTGTAGGCTCTGTAAAGAAACAGTGTACATGATCCCCAAAGATTTCCTTGATTCCATAAGTAACTCCGCCCGGTGCTCCGCCGATGCCGCAGGGAATATAAACAAACAGCGGATGCTCCTCATCAACTACGATGTTCTGTTCTTCAAGCTGTTTTGCAAGTCTCTCGCCTGCAACACTATATCCCATAAAAAGATTCTGGGAATTCTCATCATCTACAAAATAGCTCATGGGATCCAGATCAGAATTTTTTCTTCCCTGTTCTACGGCTGCACAATAATCATCTGCATATTCGATCACCTCTACACCGCGGCTGCGGAGCAGGTCCTTTTTCCACTGTTTTGCATCAGAAGACATGTGTACGATTACATGAAAACCAAGCTTTGCACTCATAATGCCGATACTCATTCCAAGATTTCCCGTACTTCCAACCTGAACGGTATGTTTTCCAAAAAATTCCTGAAATTCCGGATCAGCAAGAACGCTGTAATCGTCTGTTTCTTTCAGCATACCGGCTTCCAAAGCAAGATCTTCTGCATGCTTCAGAACCTCATAGATTCCTCCGCGGGCTTTTACAGACCCGGATACCGGAAGGTCACTGTCCATTTTCAGCATTAATTTTCCCTGGATTTCTGCGCCATAAGCTTCATCCAAAAAGCTCTTCATAGCCGGTATTTCTCTGAGTTCTGACTCGATAATACCGTTTGTTTCTTCAAGCTCCGGGAATACTTTTTTCAGGTATGGCGCAAAGCGAAGCAGTCTGTCGCTTGCGTCTTTGATCTGCTCCGGATTTACCTCCGTAATGTTCTGCTCTGCTGCCGGCACTTTTTTTTCATTTAACCAGAAGGTTTCTTTCAGAGCTGCTGCATCCGCAACAGCAGGGATTGTTTCTATATATTTGTTTAACTCAGCCTTCATCTTGACCCATTCCTTTCTTCTCTAAATATCCGTTTTTCGGATCTGTAAATTCTTTTATCAGCGACTTCACTTCCGGTACCAGTATGATCAGCGCGATCACATTCGGAATGATAAGAAGTCCCAGGGCACAGTCCTGTATGGACCATACCATTTCAATGGTGCTCATGCTTCCCAGAATGATAAGAAACGGGAAGATGATCCGGTAGATTACCGCACCCTTTGGTTTATTCAGATAAGTAAGACTCACATGTCCAAAATACCACTGGCTCATAATCGAGGTACCTGCAAACAGGATCAAACTGATATAGATCACAAAGCGCATAGCCGGAAATACCGTTCCAAAAGCTTCTGCCGCAAGAGTCGGTGCATGTGTATGTACCTGGTTTACTCCCGTGATCAGAATGGTAATTCCTGTTGTGCTGCAAAGGATAATGGTATCGATAAACACTTCCAGAATACCATATAATCCCTGACGTACCGGATGATCCACCTGCGCTGAAGAATGCAGTACAGCCGCGGAACCTTCACCGGCTTCATTGGAATAAAGACCTCTTGCAACACCGTATCGCATAGCCTGTCTCATAGTAAAACCGGCTGCTACTCCCACGCCTGTCTCCAGAGTAAAAGCACCTTCTATGATAGATGCAAATACTGCCGGAAGAGACTCTATATTGACCAGGATTACGATCAGACCGCCCAGAATATATACAGATGCCATAATCGGTACGATCTTTTCTGCCGTATGAATCAGCCGTTTCAGACCGCCGCTGATAATGGAAACCATTATCACGGCAAGGATGATTCCTGTCACAAGAGGCGTAACAGAAAATGCTTCCTTTACAACACCTGCAATGGTATTGGACTGTATCAGAGTGGCTGCTGCATTCTGAATAAAAAGAAGGACTGCCGCCAGGGCGCCCACCCATTTCAGTTTAAAAGCATGGGCAATATAATACATAGGGCCTCCAGTCACATTGCCGTCTTTATCCTGGCTGCGATATCGGATTCCCAGGGTAATCTCCGCCAGCTTGGTGGCCATTCCCACAAAGGCCGCCACCCACATCCAGAATAAAACACCCGGGCCGCCTGCAAGGATAGCCGTAGCCACGCCTACAATATTCCCACTGCCCACACAGCTGGCAATGGCGGTACAAAGCGCCTGATAAGAAGAAAATTTTCCCTCTTCCTTTTTCGTCCTGCGACCTTCTTTCACGTTCTGAATCAGTTGTTTTACCACATATGGAAAAAAGCGGATCTGGGCAAATCTGGTGACAAGGGTATACAGGATACCCAGACCGAGCAGCATAACCAGCATCCAGTCCTTCCACAGAAAATCTGCGATTGTTTTAAAGAAAACTTCGATCGCTTCCATAATCTTATCCCTGTTTTAAAAGATCACGGCCTTCTGCATCCGGCAGGACGAATCCCATTAATCCGGCAAGAGTAGGCGCTACGTCAATAAGATGCACATTTTCTACATTTCCTTTCGTGATGCCTTCCCCTGTCAGCATAAAGGAAGCTCTCATTTCCGGGAAATTTTCATTATATCCGTGCTGTGCTTTCTGGGTCAGTCTGGTACGGCAGTAGTCCCCGGTCACATCATCCCTGAGCTCATATCCTTTATCAGAGACAAGTACATAAGCCGCCTCCGGGAAGCCGCCGCGTTTTTTGGCCTCTTCGCCGTTCAGGACTTCCATGATTCCGCTGTTTTCATCTGCCAGAAGCTGATCCATGATTTTCTTTAAAGCATCTGCCGCTTCTTTATCCTCCGGATCTGCCAGACGTACTTCCGCAGTTCCTCCGGCTCTCTGGCTGAATGCTTTCCAGGAAATCACTCTTCCATTCTCATCCGTCTGGATCAGCCCTGCATCATGGAGAAGCACATTAGGAGAAATATTATGTGTATTATCAAGAGAGCCATGATCGGAAACCACACAGACGATCAGATGGCCATCTGTAATTTTCATTGCTTCTTCAATCAGTTCTCCCAGCATTTTATCAATCTTTTCCAGGCTTCTTGCAGCTTCGTTGCTATATACTCCATACTGATGAGCACTTTCATCAAAGCTGGCAAAATATGCAGACATAAAGAACGGTTTCTCAGAAATCACAGGAGCAATCTTATTCTTAAGCATCCAGAGAGCCGCTTTTCCTCTCTGTGCATCGCCATTATCTGACAGATCAAGACCGCCTGCATACTGTCCAATCTCTTTTTCCATTTCAGCAATAATTCCCTGTGGTTTTGCCACTGCATCAATGAAACGACTGTCAAGAGCTGATCCGTCCCACCAGAACTCCGGCGCGATGAAATCTCCTCTGGCTCCTACAGATGTTGGGAAAGCCACGCTTGCTGACCAGTATCCGTTTTCTTTGGCAGCTTCCCAGAGAGTTTTTACCTCTGTGTTGGCAAACCAGTGCCATGCCCCCAAATGTTCTCCCAGCGGATCAAAAATCCCGTTATTGACGATTTTATGTGTTGCCGGATTCGTGCCTGTGATCATACTCTGATGACACGGGTAGGTAAATGTCGGAAAAACACTTTTCATACCAGCTCCGGCAGTTAAGCCTTTTTCTACAAAATAATTGGTAATAACAGGAAGTTTTACACCTAAACGCTCCTGCTCAAATACAAACTCCGGTTTCAGTGCGTCCACAGAAACCAGTAAAATACTTGGTGAATTATGTTTGTCATATCCTTCTGTCTGTAACATAATTTTATTCTGTCCTTTCTTTTGCAACTACAACTTCTACTCCGGCCTGTTCCAGTCTTTCTATCTGTTCCGGGTCGGCATGAGAGTCCGTGATGATCATGGACACTTCTTCAATACCGCTCATTCTTACAAGGGAATTTTTTCCCAGCTTAGAACTGTCTGTAATCACAATGGTCTTATCGGATGCTTCGACCAGTTTATTCTGAATGATCAGGTCGTCTACTCTCTGATATGTAATCCCTCTTTCTGCGGATATTCCACAGGTAGTAAGAAAAAGAACATCGATGTTTACTTTTGAGAGGATCAGAGTAGCCATATCAGAAAGAAATGCATTTTCTTCGCGATTATAGACACCGCCTGTCAAAATAAGAGTAATGCCTTTTGCATCAGCCAGCTCATTTGCAATCATCAGTGAGTTAGAAATTACTGTAAGAGAATGAAAACGGTTCTTGATTACTCTTGCAAGTTCCAAAGCCGTCGTTCCGGAATCCAGGGCGATCACCTGACCTTCTGATATATGTTGCGCAGCTTCCAGCGCTACCTCTTCTTTATAGGCAGAATGCTCACTTTTTCTCTTTTCAAAAGAAACATAATCCCCGCTGTCTTCATGCTGCGTTTCGACCCGCATTGCCCCTCCATGGATTCTTTTGAGTCTGCCATTCGTTTCAAGATGTTCCAGGTCTCTTCTTACTGTCTCTCTGGATGCAGACAATTTCTTACATAATGTAGTAGTTTTCACACTTCCGTCTCTGGCAAGAATATTAATGATTTCCTGATGACGTTGTTCTGATAGCATACAACATTTACTCCTTTCCACTAAATCTGTTTCCTGATTTCAATATACTATACCCATCGTGTTTTTGCAAGTAATTCTTTCTTGAAATACACAAAAAATACAACTTATAGCACATATGAGCAACATATATGCAATATTTTACACATTTATACTTGACATTACAACTTTTTACAACTATACTTAAAGACAAGCAAAATCTGTTTCCTAAAAAAAATATCAGAGGTGAATAAAAATGGCTGGAAAAAAGCTGGATAAAAAATGGATCTCCTTCGGTACCCTGATGCTGGGCGCCGGAACCATTTACAAGCTGGGATTTATGAAAGATGCTTTCTATGTTCCCATGCAGGAATTTATGGGATTATCCCACACACAAATCGGTGTCGCAATGAGTGTTGCCGGATGGATCTCCACCTTTGGATTCCTGGCTGCGATTCTGATCGTTGACCGCGTTTCCAAAAAATATCTCATCCCTTTCTCACTGCTGGGAATATGCGCATGTGGTCTGGTACTTTCCACATTCCCGTCTTATCCGGTATTCTTGTTACTATACTGTTTACTGGCAATCTTTGCAGACATGCTATACTGGCCCACCATGCTAAAAACAGTGCGGCTTCTTGGAAACGAAGACGAACAGGGACGTATGTTTGGTATTCTGGAAGCAGGCCGCGGGCTTGTTGATACCCTGATTGCCTCCTGTGCACTTGCAATTTTCTCCGCAATGGGAAGTACAGCTAACGGTCTCCGTACCGCGATTCTGTTTTACGCTATCGTACCTGGCGTTATCGCCATTATTGCCTTTTTCCTTCTGGATCATGACAAGCCAGAACCAGTTGCAGATAAGCAGACGGATGACAAAGAAACCAAAAAAGACAACACCATTATGCGCGCTTTAAAGAACAAAAATATCTGGTTGGTTTCTCTTAATATTTTCTTTGTTTACAGTGTATACTGCGGACTTACCTATTTCATCCCGTTCCTGGAAGAAGCATATGCCCTTCCTGCAGCTCTTGTAGGTGTATACGGAATCGTCAACCAGTATGCCCTTAAAATGCTCGGCGGACCTATCGGCGGCTTCATTTCCGATAAGGTATTAAAATCTGCCACCAAATACCTGCAGATCTGTTTTGTGATTGTTGCCGGCATCCTGGCTGTATTTGCCTTCCTGCCACACAAAACAATGGGACTTCTCCCAGGTCTTGCCATTACACTTACCATCAGTGCATTTATCTACAGCATGCGCGCAATCTTCTTTGCACCAATGGCTGAAGTAAAAGTTCCCCGCGACATTACAGGTTCTGCAATGTCTATCGGTTCCTTTGTCGGTTACCTGCCGGGAGCATTTATGTATGCAGTTTACGGATTTATCCTTGACAGCGCAGAAGGACTTGCCGGATATCGTATCGTATTCTTACTTATGGCATCCTTTGCAGTGATCGGATTTTTCCTTAGCTTCTATATCAGAAAAGTGATCAAAAAGCAGAATATCGAAGATTGATAAATTTCTTCTTATCCTATTTCAAAACCCCCGGTTTTCCGAATAGAAAAACCGGGGGTTTTATTTTTTATATCACTCTGTGCAAATATTTCTCTCTGGTAGCAAGTCCTCCTCTGATATGGCGTTCTGCCTTGTTGACATCCAGAACCTGGCGCACCTCTGCTGCCAGACCGGGGTTAATCTCCGCTAATCGTTCAGAACAGTCTTTATGTTTGGATGTTATTATCAGGAACGGTAATGTTATCCTCTACCAGCACAGACTCGTCTAATCCAAGGTCGCCGAACAGACGCAGGAAAATATCCACATTTCCGTCCTTGTCCACCTCAATCTTCTGGATAATTTTCTTTAACTGCTCATTCGTCATCTGACGAACATCGGTAATATCTTCAATCTCTTTGAAGGTATTATTTAAAACCGTTTCCAGCTGTTCCCCTTTGGTCAGATGATAAGAAACCATCTTAAGTTCATTTTCCAGACGCTCGATTTCCTGTCGCATACCACCGATTTTTTCGTTCAATTCTTCGCGGGTAATCAGATCATCGGTGTACATGTCCATATATTTCTGTCTGGTCTTTTGCAGTTTTGCAAGCTGCACGTTCAACTCTTTCTCATATTCCAGATTCTCGTCCTTGGCTTTGTAAACACGCTGAAATTCGTTGACTACATGGTTGATTACCTTTTTCTTCTGCTTCAAGACTTCCGCAAAATATTCTTGTAAAACTTCAATCAGTTCTTCTTCGTCCACCTTCACTGCATTTGGACAACTGTCTGCTCCACGCCCATTATGTCCGGAGCAAACCCAGCGGACATAAGTGTTCTTATAAGTCCGAACGGTCCGGCGAAATGACCATCCACATTCCTTACATTTTATCAATGTTGAAAACAGATATTTATTGCTTTGTCGTTCGTGCTTCATATTGAAAGACGCATGTCTGGAATGAAGGGTTTCTCCTGCCTTTTCAAAGGTTTTGTCATCAATAATCCGCAGTTCCGGTCGCTCCACAACCATCCATTCTGTCTCGTCTTTATCCGCTCTCTGGCCTGTCAGGAAATCCGTCACTTCCTGTTTTCCATTGATAATTTTTCCGGTGTAAATCTCATTAGTCAAAATCCGGCAGATTGCATTCTGACTCCACTTACAATTCCGCTTTGTAGTCAGCCCTTTTTCATTCAACATATTGGCAATCTTGGCTGCACCGTAGCCTTCCTCCGTATACCACTGATAAATCTGACGGATGACCTTTGCCTCTTCTTGATTGATAGCCAGATTGAAATAATCGCCGATGGTCTTATCATATCCGTACACAATATTGGGAACCCGTCCTTTTTCCGCATTCATTTTCTTGCCGAATTTCACACGCTTGGAAGTATTGGCACTTTCTTCCTGGGCAAGAGCGCCGAAGATGGTCAGCACAAATTCACTGTTTCCCATGCTGGTCATGTTAGCTGTGAGGAACTGGGTTTCAATACCTAACGCTTTCAGCTTACGGATGTTCTGCAAAAGATCCACCGTATTTCTGGCAAAACGGGAAATGTCTTTTACAACGACCATGTCAAAGAGACCATGCTCCGCATCAGACATCATGCGAAGAAATTCCTTCCGATTTTTAATTTTAGTTCCAGAAATACCCTCGTCTGCATATAATCTTACAAGGGTATCACCGGTTCGCTTCGTGTATTCAGAGAAGAACTCCTTTTGAGCTTCCAGGCTGTTGAGCTGGTCGGTTTTATCAGTGGAGACGCGACAATAAGCTGCTATATTCATGTTGGGTAACCTTTCTGTTAGAATTGTGTCGTTCTGTTACAACTTTATTATATTGTAAAATGGAAAATTGTAAACATAAAAGCAGAGGAACCTTAAATTATCTCTTAAGAGTAATAACTCACAATCTCCTGTTCCAGTTTTACATCCCGCTCAAGCATATACTTCACTGTTTCCTGATAAACATTATGTTCAGCCAGCGTTTTCAGACGTTTCCTGTCATTTCGTGAAAGACTGAGCAGACAGTTTTTATACCGGGGATTCTTCAACTCATTTACAGACATCCGATAAATTCCAAACGGAATTTCTGTAATCCTGCACAGATTCTCATGTATATAAAAGCCACCGGCATCAATATCTCCAAAATGAAAGTACTGGACTCCTGGATTATCCCCATATATCATCTTCAGGAAGTCCCGCTGAAACCGGTTTGCATATCCACCCAGATAAAAATAAGCCGTATCTGCTTCTCCACACCGCATATACGATGTCTTATTTTCCACAGTAATAAATCGCTGATTATTGACTGTAATCCTTTCGATTTCATCCAATTCATCCGCATAAAACTCTACACCACTTCGAAAACTTCCAAGTTCCAGCGTCTTTCCGGATTTCACAATTACGATATCCCCTTTTAAACAGATTTTCTGCGTTTCCTTTACAATTCGATAGTCGCTTAATATCTCGTCCGGAAGTTCATTTTCCTCACAGGGTTTTCCACGGAATTTTCGAATCAACCCACACACCACATCCAGTGTATTATCTTCCAGATACTTCGAACTTCCATAAATCAGCATGGATGCCTCGCGTACATAAAGGGGTCGTTCATTCCGTTCAATAAAAATCAATGCCCTTAACACCTCTTTTGTCTGTTCATAGTCCTTTGGCACCACATTTTTATCGAGACTCGCCTGAAGTTTTGCACATTCCCGATCTGCAACCGGAGAATAACCGCTGTACTGTTCAATAATTTTCTTTACCTGTTTCATTTTTTCATGCTTCGACTCATACTGATAGTGCTCCGTCAGATATCGTTCCGCTTCCTCCACTTTCTCATCAACCAGATAGATCGAAGAAATCTCGTTGCTGAATTTCTTCATTTCAAAAGTCAGAAATCCTTTTTCCCGGTATTTACTGGCAGTTTCATTGATAGCATTAATCTGCTCCAGATCTCCATCATTCCGATTATATCCTCTGTATAATTCTATCGGTTTAATCTGCGTTCTCCTGTTAATGCGACCGGTTCCGCTGTCTTTTTTGCTTTTCCTGTATTTTTCAACCAGAAGAAGCAGCATCTTTTCTTCATAATCATTCATAAGTCTTCTCCTCATGGAACTGCACAATACCAAGCTGCATACTGTCTGGCCGTACTCGCAGTACCGGCAAAATCACTTCACATTCGTTGCCGATTGACTCCGTCTTGTCCGGCGAGCAGAAAATTACCTGCAGATTCTGTTTTTTCATAAAATCCAGCATCAGCTTCACATTGCCTGGATCCATCTTGGCGAACGGCTCATCAATAAATACCAGTCTGGCAGAATTCACCTTCTGATTGTAAATCATAAGCAATGCAGAAGATAAAATTAACAAATAAGGAATCTGCACTTCCGCACCTGAGTTAAACCCTGTCTGGCGCGACAATTTTGCACGATCCAGAATATGATTGCTCATGAGAATCTCATATGTCATGTAATTCCGGTAATCTGCAAAACGTGCAATGGTTTCATCACTGTTTTTCTCGATAATCCGAGTAATGATCTGTTTCAGTTCCCGTTCCAGCTGCTCACCCTCCTCGTCCGATACGGAAGTCACCATACCGAGGGTCATCTGTCCGGAATTGTCTCCCAGCTTTTCTCTTTCATCCAGATACTTTGCATACTCAATAATCTTAGCGTACTCCGATCCATCTTTCACATAATGAACATCAAACTGGTATCGGGTTGAAAAGTTCAGTTTCGCCAGTTCTGCATTGATCTGTTTGAGATCATCCTGTGCATTGTCACAGATCTTCAAAATTGTCAGCACAAATTCGTTTTTGAAGATATCCTCATAACGTTTTGTCTGAGCATCCAGCTTTTCACGTATTTCCTGCAGATCGTCCATCCAGATGCGGTCTTTTCGCTTCGCATATACATCCCGGTCCGTCTCTCCAACCGGCATTGAGTTATCCGAATGTTTTACATTATAGCTAGATTGCAGGCCGATCAGTGCTTTCCTGTGCTGTTCAATACCTCTTGATAAGCGGCTTCTTGTCTCCGAAGCAATGATTCCTCCTGTTCCTGTCATTCCGGCTTCCACGTATTTTTCGTATGCCTCAACCGCTCTCTGAACAACCGGATAAGCCGAAATCTTATATTCTGTGAATTTTTCTTTTTCCTTATTAAACTCCATTGTTTTCGTATCAATGGCATTTCCGCAGACCTGAATCGTTGTTTCCAGCCTGCTGTTCTCGTTCATTGCCTCTTTCTGCTCATTCTTCACCGCAGCATGCTCATCCTCAAGACGGGATACCAGCTGACTCAATTCCAGATATTCTCTGTTATTCTTCTGTGCCTTTTTCAGTTTCTCCAGCTGTTTATGCGATTCATCCAGTTCTTTTACTGTCTTCTGATACTTTGCATGCACATCATAATCATACTCTTTAAAAAATTCCTTATCCTGACTCAAGCGGTTCTTTCTGTCTGCAATTGTTTTCCGGGCAGAAAGTTTTTCCCCACGCTCTGCCTGTAATCTTATAATTTCCTTTTCTGCGCGTTTCCGGTTCAGTTCAAATGTTTCCTGCCCCAGATAATAGGAGCGGATACGTTCAAAACACAGGAAATAACTATCCATATTAACAGACACACGCCCTTCCACAGAAATTGCATTTTCTCGGTTTCTAACCTCCTCCAACTTCACAGCATGCATTCTTCCCAACTGAAAATCAAAATATTTCTTTGCCACCTTATTTTTAATGTTCAGGAAATGCACCACCGAATCTTTTTCCGGTTCAATTTTTTTCTTCATCAACAGTTTCGTATTGAACAAATGTGCATATCTGTTCTTGGAACGGTTCAGTACATCATCAGCAATATCATAATACTCCGGATCCACCAGAATCGTATACCGGCGAATACCAAGAAATGCCTCAATCGCATCACGCCAGGACTCATCTGTAATGTCGATCACATACTCACAGGCAAATTTCGCCTCCGCCGGAAACTTCCGTTTTGCAAACTCACGATTTATCTCATCTTTCAATCCCACATACTCCGGAATCTGCGCATATGTATTCCTGCGCTTTCTGGCTTCTTCCAGAATTTTTTCCTGCTCGCCTAACTTTCGCTCCAGTTTTTCGATTTCCTGTCTGATCAAAGCACCCTGTGCCGTAAAATCATCATAACGCTCATTTACCGCCTGCTTTAACCAGGCAACTGCACTCTCTTTTTCAAACGCAGAACAGAAACTGCTACTGAGCGAGGTCAGCATTTCCTTTTTTTCCACTTCACGTCCATCTTCTAAAAATTCGTAGAGGATCTCACTTACCTTTGTCTGGAACTGTTCCAGATCATTTTTTGCCAGAGAGAGTTGTCGTTTTTCTTTCCTTAATGCATCGAGACGTTTTTCTTCTTCCTGAATCATTTTTGTACTGTCTAACTGGTTTAGACTGATCTGTGCCTGAATCAGTCTCTGATTAATTGCATCACTTCTTTGTTCCAGTACCTCCAGCGTCTGTACCATCTCACTCTTTTTCCTAGATGCAATATTCTGCTCACGGATCTTTTCCTCAATCTCTACATTTAATCTTTTCATCCGTCGGTAAACAATCTTAATATCATCCGCCAGCAGACGATTCTTCTCATTTTCACAGGTATCATACTCACTCAGGATTTTTTCCAGCTCCTCAATCTCTTCCTGAATCAGGGAAAAGGTATCATTCAACCGCTCAATGTTCCCTTTTGCCTCAATCAGTTTGGTAAAGTCCACATTTCGTTCCTCCAGAACGCTCTCTCTGATGAATTTATCAATTTTCGCATTGGGATCATAAGACATAATGCCGCGCAGTTTCCGAAGATAGGCATTTACCTGATTGATATTCAGCTTCAGGCCGGTCATCTGCATAAACTTCTGAATTCCCGGTTCCCGCAGAAGCAGAGTAAGTCCATATTTTTTTTGCAGCTGTGAAGCGGAATATGGCATTTTCATTCCATTTTGCACATATAGATGTTCCATATCATCCAGAGATGTTTTGTCCGCAACATATCTCAGAGTCTGACAGTTGTTTGAAGCATTCGTCTCAATCACTGCTCCGAGAATAAAGAACTTTTCTTCCACATCATCATAATATTCCTGTACAATATGGCTATATACATTGGGCGCCTTGTCGGCCGGACGCATATAGGTTCCGGCCGTTGCATCAAGAAGCCCTCTGGTATACGAAGAAAGTGTTCTGCTTCCTTTGTTTTCTGATGATTTGTTAAAAATCGTATCGCCAAATGCAGCATATTTAATAGCATCCAACATAACCGACTTCCCATTTCCGTTTTTTCCTGCGATCAGTGTAAAAAGGCCGATAGGCGCAGTAACATTGGAAAATCCATACCAATTAATTAGGCGGACTTTTTTCAATATAATCATACCTCGTCCTCCTCATAATCTTCTAAACTTATCTGCTGTATTTCCTCTTCAGAATTGTCAGCAGTTTCTTCCTCCGTCTCATTCCGTTTCAGATATTCATCTGCAACCGTCTGGAACTGCGGAATATCCCAGCCAAACTGCAAGGAGGGATAGAGCTGAATTTTCATATTCTCCCCATGATCATCCTCATCAAAATTAATCAGACTGTACTTTTTGAACAGTTTAAAAGCCGCACCCAGTTCCTGTTTCGTCGGTACAACGCCGTAAGATTTAATTTTATCAATCAAATCACCCTTTGTGACAAAATTTCCTTCGTTATATCCCAGATTTTCCAGATAGACCTTCCACAAAACCAGAAGCATGTGATACTGGAGCGTGGAAAATGTAATTACATTCGCACGTTTCAGTCCCACTGTTTCCTCATCCTCTTCGCTGACAATCAGCATACTGACACCCGTTTTTTCATCCACCAGAATATCAAAGCCTATCATCCGAAGATATTCGGAAATGTCCTGTCGGTTTGATTCTCTGGATACAAAGGAAAATAATTTCTCATCCTTCTCCCTGAGAATAAATGTAGATTCCAGCAATTTTCGAACACATCTTTTAAATAAAATACCATTCTCTTCTTTTATTGTAATCTGTAAACTGATATCACTCATCGCATTTCCTCTTTATACTGATTTTGCTGATTGTTGCAACTTCTGTCTCAACGGTTCCCTCTTCGAACTCTACCTCATATGGAAATCCGGCTGTGCCCGAATAGATCATACTGGCAGCCACCATCATCGCATCGTCCCTTGTACGCACGCCGCATTCATCCACACGCAGCTTATCCCTTAAGAACGTCATCCGGTCAAAGTAATCTTTTACATGATCAAGACTGTATCGGTCCGGTGTCTCCGTTATCAGTTCATCTGTCAGCCGCTGTCTCTCTTCCTCCGAAAGTTCATCCATAACAATTCCGGCATTTTTCAGGTTCGGATTGGCCTTTTTCCGACGCTCAAAAGATTTTCTGCTGATAAATCCGACACTTTGCAGCTGATGCGTCTGCGCCAGCTGCTGCAAAACAAACTCCCGGTTCTCCTCGTCCATATCTTTTAACAGCATCAGAATCCGGTTTATGACATGTTCAAGATTGGTGCCGTTGCTTAGCACCATCATCATGCGGGTCGCATACAAATTGTAGTAGGTATTGATTTTGTTATCAATATAGTTCATTTCCTGTTCATATTCAAAGTTGATAAAACTTTCCATTTCGCCAAACTGACGGTCAATGATTTCTTTTGCCCTGAATTCATCGTTATTCTTCAGTTTTCTATATTCGCTCAGCATTTTATCATACAGTTCCGAACGTCTGAGCCGACGCAGCATTCGGGCAATCTCAGAAATATAGGAGGGAATCAGACCGCTCTTTTTTATAAAGAAATAGTCATTAAAAAAACGTGTCAGCATCTCATCTTTGATCAGAAACTGTCCGAAACTATTTACATCCGGCATTTTCATAACGGCACGCATGATCTCACGAATACTGTCTTTTAAGATTAGAAGTTCATTTTTCAGGTCGCATTCATTTTCGACCAGAGGCACAAGGATATTGGAATACGGTCGGATCGCACGGGCACTGTCTTTTCCCAGAGATGTTTTCAGGATCTCATAAATGGAAAAAATATGATTTGTGATTGTGCTGTTCGTATCCTGATCAAAAATTCGATGAATCGCATCAATTAATTTGCGGCAGTAAGCGGAAACGGAAGCGATGTTATCTCCGGTACGCCCGATTTCCTTCGGTGTAATCCAGCCGCATGTGCGAAAATATCGTAAAATGGCGGATGCATTTTCCTGCGGACTCCGCACACTGCTGATCTCCTCACCGATATCTTCCGTCTCTATAGAATACATACAATTCTGCAAATAGATAATTAAGCACTGTCTGGCATCCGTCTCATACAGAATCGGAATTTCCTTCGATTTTTCAATAAGCAGACTAATACTTTCAAAATAAACCTCACGGTTTCTGCAGCAAAATGGATTAAAAAATTTATCATTCAAGCTATCAAAATATGACATTCTTTTACCTTCTCTATTATTATTTATCGTAAAGTAAAAATGTAGGTAATTAATAAAACCCTACCCGATCCCAGAAACTATTTCAGACTCCATTTTGCATATCGATTTTTACCTTCTGCAAGCACTAATCCTTCTTTTTTCATTGCTTGCAATAGATTAGATACCTTCTTGGATTTCTGCTCATCACTTAAAACTTCCGGCAACGCTTTTTCCAACACTTCCATCAATTCCTGCTTACTTGCTTCTCCCATTGATTCTAATGCCTTAATAATCAATTGTTTGCAAATATCATCATTAAGTCCTTTGTTACGCACATACACTGCTTTCTGACCAACGATATCAGCCACTTTAAATGACACAAATATATTTGGATACCGTCCTTCAACAAGTCCTTGCTTTTTCAGTTGCTTAAAGCTCTCCTTAGAAACAACTTCATGTTTCTGGACCTGATCCAACAAAAAGACAGTTCTCATATCCAGGTCTCCATTAGTATACAGCAGTTGCGTATAGTTTTTGTCCAGTATTTTTCCATAAACCGTAACTTTAACTCTGTTAATTATATTTAAATCATACGTTGGCAATGGGAAGCACTTATCTCTCTGTATCTGATACATCATCGGAATTCCCATTGAATTTGTATCTATCATATACAGATTTACCATAGCATTACACAAAAATACATTTCTGTAATACGGCGGTTTGTATCCGGGTTCCAGTGCTTGCTCTATTGTCTCAGGAATAAAGGCACCCTCATTAATAAAAACCAGTTTATCTTCAAATTCCTCTACGTTGATTTTCCCACGCAAACGATAATCTTGATGTGCAATACAGTTATTAATAATCTCTTTTATCAGCTCTGGTTCATATTGATCCACTTCATCAGGAAATAATGTCTGTTGCCCCGCAATATATCGATACTTTATGTTTCTTATTCTAGAGTAGACCTTGTCCACAGCCAAAAGCATCGGCATATCAAAATGTTCATAGGTCTTTACAGAATTGTCTGCATTATATAATGTCCACGTGATTCTTGGAATAAATCCATCAAAATAATGTGCAGATTCACTATTTCCCAGCAAAAGTAATGCGGTTCTGGTTATTTTCCCTTTAATAGTAATTCCTGCCTTATTTAACACTTCAACATCTGATAACTTATTCAAAACTTCCTGTGCTTTTTTTCTGTCGCTCTGGCGTTTTGAGAACAATTCTCTTGCTCTTTTAACTGCCTCTGAATCCAAATCTTCCATCGAAGCCTCTTCAACAATTTCTTTAGACCAGTCCATTCCAATCTGGCTTCTTATCAAATCAACCTTATTCATCGGTAAAGGACAAACTGCTTCATGCTCTCTGGCATAAGCTGCCCCTTGCCATGTTGTAGGTATACCTCGAATTGCGGGTGGAATCTGGAATGCTACTACACGACATTTTCCCATGGTTAATTCATATATTTCCATGAATGTTAATCTTTCATTTGTCCCGTTTACAAGTTCTTTCTTTAAATTCTGTAAACTTCCCTGTTTCCTGAATTCAGTACCAACAAATTTCTTATCATTAGAAATCCCAAATATTAACCAAGCTTCTTGATATCCTCGAATATTTGCTTCATTACTAAGTGCTGAAAAGTATTTTCCAATATCGTTAAACGAATAATTGCTTTTTGCCTCTTTAAATTCTACAATTTCACTTTCAAAGCCATCTATCATTTGTACTATTTTTTCTTTTAATTGGTTGTCCGTATAAATCATACTTTTTCCACCTTTCAAAATCTTCTATGACTAAATGCTATGACTATTCTAGGACTTTCTAGAACTAATTTTAACTGATTTGTAGTCATAACTCAAGACATGCAGAAATAAAACAGGAGATTCCATGCACTATTTACACTGAATCCCCCTCATCACATTCCGACGCTTGAACCACCTGATCCATCGTAGTCCTAATTACTTTTTCCACCTTTTCTGAATTTGCATCTATTAAAATTTTAAGTATGTAGTCGGCGGTGGCTGCCGCTGTGTTCGGATTATGAAATCTGTAATTCAACTTTCGTTCCTTCATAGCGGAGCTTCCACCTCCTTCCTGTCATTAACCTTTGTCCATTACTATGAAAAAGAACAATAAAATAGTCTCTATTTTTCAAAATTGACTTTATCCAAAAAATATCCCTTCACTCATAACAGGTTTCAGAAGCCTAAAAATACCCTATTTCAAAATTTTTTAATCAACATCATTATTAGAACCAGAGCAAGATTCGCCAGAGCTGCTCAAAACTCACTTCTTGAGGTTTAGTTCCCCTGCAATCTTAATGGGGATTTCGCTCCCCATAGCCTCGAAGGAATCATTATACTATAATATATTTTAGGGTGTATTTACCTTAATACACACCAGCCAAACTAAAAATCAGTTTGGGTAAATCTATTAAAAAGAAAAGCATGAATTGTATTTAAGCAACCCTGTCTGCTCAAAATGCAATTCATGCCTTTATTTTTTCTAAGATCTACTGGCGAAAAATCATCCCGCCATTTTATGTACATATATTTACCAATATCCGTATTCCCTAAAAATCTATTTCATATTCCAGATACCTTCTGGACTCATTCTGGGTTTCGTTTACTACAGTTGCATTTCCAGTACATTTCATACCCTTTAGTACCGCATCAATTTTTGATGAAGCAACGGTCCATTCTCATTCATTCTCATTTCTACAAGTCCTTTTATGCTCGGATCATATTTCATATACTTTAACACCGGTTTTACCGGAGGATGTCCTGGACATTCCATCTCTGCTGCAATTTCTGTGATTGAATACTTTTTATCCTCATAATTCTCTTCCACATCTGCAGACGCGATTGACTTTGCAGTAACTTTTTTGCTTACCTTCTTTTCTGAAAATGAAGTTTTTTCCTCTTTGTAAGTGACTTTGAAATGCTTTGCTCCAAGATCCTGTGCAATCCTTTGTAATTCACTGATTCGTACCTGTTTCAAATAACTAAAATATTCATCCAAAGCAATATACTCATCCCTATTACTAGGATCCACATAATAAAGCTCACTGTCACCATCCGGGTAAAATGACACTCCATATGAATCTATGGAATCTCGAAAGATATTTACAATACGAAGTTCTTTCTGATCAGACAAAAAGCCTATCGAACCTCTACACACTTCGCTTTCCGCATGTTTCTTATCTCTTTCGGTTATTCTAATAAATTTAGGCATGAAAAAATCAGTATCATTCAAAATTTCTAAAAATATCGGACGCAAAGCTTTTAATTCTAATTGACGTGCTTTTTCATCTGTTGTTTCCTTAAATGTCTGTGCACCTTTTTTCACAGCATTTCCAACGGTTGCTGCCATTGAAGAAACATCTTCCAGATCAAATTTTCCATCATCATTTTGATCAACTGCCTGAATTGCAATATTTTTCGATTTTTGTAATAAATCCTTTGTATTCTTTCCTACACTTGTAACTAACTTTCCAAACTTTTTCTCCATCGCTTTCTTTAGACAGCAACCGCTGTCCTTTCCCTTTCACTTTACTCTTTACACAAAGTATAACGTCCCTCTTTACTTAAACAAAGTATATCATCTATATATTCGCAATTCAATCCAGACATCATAAAAGGCCGGAATCTCTCCGACCTTTTCGTCTCTCTATTCAACTCTCCACACCCAACTCACAAACCGTTCTATTTTATTACTACCATATGTACCGTACTCTTACTAATCCCAAACTTTTTTGCCGCCTGCCGGACTGTCGCTCTGGTTTCAATGATATAAGATGCGATCTTCACTGCCCGTTCTTCGATATAATCTTTCACAAAAATTCCCCTGGATACATCTTTTTACAATGTATGCAGGGGAAATACAGATTATGTGGATTCAATTCCGCAGAATTTTTTTAATTTTCATATTCAGAAACCATATTCTCTGATAAAATAAAGACACAGACTCTTTTCAAAGCTTTTCATATCAGCTCTGAGACAATTCTCCTGCCTCCACAGATCCGGGAAGCCGGATCTTCTGTATAATTCCGATGATCTGTCCTGACAGGAGGACTGTTAAAAGTGAATACATGATTCGGCTGAACGGAATATAGCTGAGAGATGCCAGCAATACAACAAGATCACTTGCAAGATAAATCCACTGGATATCCACAGGCAGCACAGAGGACAGGCTCATTGCAAGCGCATCATCTCCGGTAGGCGCGCCGCCTACACGCACACATATCCCCACGCTGACACCTACAAACAAAGCTCCCACCACTGCAGCCAGAAGAGGTTTTTCCGCAATCTGAGGAAACAACGGATCAAACTGCTCAAATATTCCGTAAAAAACAGAAAATCCCACTGCCGAAATAAAGGAGTACACCAGGAACAGTTTTCCCAGAAGCTTCCAGCCTAAAAAGTAGCATACCACCGTCAGAAGAAAACCGGAAAACGAAGGGGAAATTCCAAACCAGTGCTCCAGAAGAAGAGTAAGTCCCAGGATTCCTCCCTCTGTAACACCGGATATGGAATGGACATTATAAAGGCCAAATGCCAGCAAAGCACTTCCGCCCAGCAAAAGCAGCACAGAAGACCATTTCATTTCTTTCCAAATAGAACGCATTTTTGATTTCCTTTCTTTTATGAATCTGAAATCATTATAAACTCTGGCATTATACCAGAGTCAAGCAGGAGAATGTATAATATGAAAAAATATTTTAGAATCGGTGAAATATCCAGGCTCTATGACATTGGCGTAGATTCCATCCGTTATTATGAAGAAATCGGAATCATAAAACCGGAACGCTCGGAGTCCGGATACCGCCGCTACAGCATCCACGATATCTGGAGACTGAACGTGATCCGGGATCTCCGTTCCATCGGTTTTACTATGGAACAGATCCGCGAATATCTGGACGATCACAATACAGCCGCCTCCCTGAAGCTTCTGGAAGAAGAACAGGAAGCCATCCATAAGCAGATGCTAAAACTCCAGAAGCTTCAGAAAAATGTGGCGCATCGTTTAAATACCATCCGTTCTGCCCAGAACCTTCCTCTGCATGAAATCACAAAGATAACCCTTCCGCCCCGCCGATGTCATCTTTTGTCAGAAGGCTATCAGGCTGCAGAAGAAATGGATCTGCTGATAAAGCGACTGATCAACCTGGATAAGGAAAGACTATACATTATCGGAAGTAATCAAATTGGAACTGTCATCTCCCGCTCCTCTCTTTTGGAAAAAAGGTCCCTTTCCTATCAGTCTGTATTTCTGATTGACGAAAATGGAAAAAAGCAGATTCCCGGAGGCGATTATCTCTGTGTTACTTACAGGGGCAGTTATTCCCAAAGTACCGACTGGGGCAGAAAACTGATAAAGTATGCAGAAGTTCATGATCTTAAAGTTACCGGAGACCTGCTGGAGCTTCTCTGGATCGATATCCACACTACCTCCGACGAATCGGAATATATTACCCAGCTACAGCTTCCTGTACAGCAGCTACTTTAGTTTTTTATCACGCAAACTGGCTCATATAAAGAGCTGCATATTTTCCATTCTTTTTCATCAGTTCCTCATGATCGCCCATTTCCTTAATATCCCCGTCTTCCATATAAAGGATCTTGAACAAAATCGCTGCGCGATGGCCTGCCAAGGCTGTGTGTAGCTTTTTCTTTTTTTAAAAGGCAGTAGTAAATGAGCCCTAAATAAGGTATTGTTAATTTACCACAATCAAACAAGCCTTA